>SAMEA3663283__coassemble_11335_pt1 | contig 1812 bp, 1 predicted proteins | sample SAMEA3663283__metabat2_low_PE_023 | metagenome-assembled genome bin SAMEA3663283 (sample SAMEA3663283) | pig gut metagenome | biome: pig gut; feature: pig-associated habitat; material: faeces | place: China | collected 2013 | reverse complement strand
AATTTGTTCCGGAGACCAATCTTTCTCCACAAGCAGCTTCAAAGCCTCTTTTTTTACGTAATCCGGTAGCTTACGGTTTGATACAGAGCGTTCTCGTCGTATTTGTGTCAACTCACAAGCAATGGTAAATACATACTTACCAAATCGATTTTTATTACGATTAATTTCTCTGCTAACTGTTGATACTGAGCATCCTATCTGTCGAGCAATAACAGTTAATGTCTTTTTTTCTTGTAATCCCAGGTAAATTGCGTACCTTTGCTCTCGGGATAATTGATTATATTTCATAAGACAACACAAAATTAATTATTCCCGGGGAGATTTCGGTCTCCCTTTTTTATTTTTTTTGTATTGCTTATTAAAAAGTATCTCTTGTAAAATTCTCAAACTACTTTTCCTCTTTTTCGCAGCCTCTTACCCCATGGGGTAAGAGAATGGTTTTGCACTTCGTTTGTGAATCTACAAAATATATTTAGCTAAAAATTAGGGTTGATATTTCTCATGAAATATCAACCCTAATTTATGTTACCAAGATGTTTTTATCAGACAGCAATAAATTATTTTACTATTTCAAAACCTTTAAACATTAATTGGTCTCCTGCTCTTTCTATCATTCCATTTATTACGTCATTATTTTTCATTATTGTAATGTGTTGCCCTACAAACCCTTCATTTGCATAATAGGCATCGTAAGCAAAATATACATTACCATCTTTAACTGTAAATCCATAAAAGGCTTTCGCTAAGTCTTTGGTAATATAAACTTCGTTATTTTTGTAAATTATAACTTTATTTTGGTCTATATATTGATTTATTTCATAGACTCCTACATAAATATCGTTGTTTTCTTGTACAATACCAATAGGACGGACATTGTATTTGAAATCTGTTTTAAACCTAACAGTATCACCATATACAAAGTCTAATTGCCCGTCTTTATATGTGGCTGCAAGCCCATGGGGTGAATTTATATCAGAAGAATTTGTTGTAAAATAATTCGATAATACTATTATATTATCATTTTTATCTATTATAAATCCTTTCGATGATAAATTTGTATTTATTAATGGATTGTCATGATATAGAAGTTGATTGTTTTTCCAAATGCAAGGAGTTTTGCCATTCGCGGTATATAAATAACCGGAACTATAAATATCCCCTTTGTGGTATATATTCTGTTCGGCAACTGCCCATAATGTCATAGAATTTAGTGTCGGAGCATCAAGATTATTTTCATACATGTTGCCATTTTCCCAATATTGTTGAATATCTGTACTCGTTGTTATAAAAAACGGCATTGAATATATCCTTACATTCTCATTAATATTACAAAGATATGCATATTCAATAGGAATAGTATCTATATATTTACCATTTTTACGTAATACTAATGTAGCTACAGAGCCTGGACTATATTCTTTTGATTTTAAATATTCATAAGTTAATGAATATATATCTTTCTTTATACGAAGTACATCAAGTAAACTTACGTAATCAGTCTCTTCTGTGTCTTCCAGAAAATAGAGATCTCCACCTACAAATCCATAATAACTTCCATTAATAGTATGCCCGTAATACATCACCCCATCATCGGTCTTTATATGTTTAAAATTATTATCATCACAGCCAATAAATATCGTGACAACAAAAAGTATCGCCATAAGTTTAACTATCGTTTTCATAATATACATCTTTTATTTGTTTAACACTATTTTATCAGTATAAATTATTTTATTATCATATTGTATTACAATAAAATACATTCCTGGAGTTAATTGATTAATTATTAAATCAGAAGAATTGCAGTTGGCA
>SAMEA3663283__coassemble_10104_pt1 | contig 1956 bp, 2 predicted proteins | sample SAMEA3663283__metabat2_low_PE_023 | metagenome-assembled genome bin SAMEA3663283 (sample SAMEA3663283) | pig gut metagenome | biome: pig gut; feature: pig-associated habitat; material: faeces | place: China | collected 2013 | reverse complement strand
GATAAATTGCCATTGGCATCCCAATAGCACTCCATCGTACCTTCTGTCGGGTCGTATATCGTTCGTGGTTGATGAGTAAAAGACTTCCGGTCGTACCCAAAGCGTATGTCGCCAACCAAATTATTCGCCATCATCGACTTACTATTAATTCTATTATTAGTATCAACTTATGCATTGTCAAAATAATAAGTTGGGTTTATTGGTTTAATTTTTCAACATCATACAAAGGTATACAATATTTTTAGAATAGCAATAACTATTTACACTATTTATAATGGGATACAATATTAGTTATATCATCAATAATTACTCCAGAACCAGTATTATACAGATATTTTCCGTTATTTATTAGCGTAGGATTGAATAATGTAAAATGTATTTCCATTAGAAGACTATCTTGTCGGGATTCATTTACATTATTAAAGCTATATTTGTTTAACCAATTATTGTATTCAGTTGTTTCAAATATTTCTATTGCTTTAAATTTTTTCAATCCATGTACTTCTATTTTAGCCGTACTCCATATAGCTAAAATAGAATCTTGAGTTATTGAACATTTAAAATCATAATGTTCTATATAGTCTTTCACAAAAATATAATTGTTTTTTGGATGGAATAGATGACGATATTCACCAAAAATTATATAGTTTCGCCATACTGTTATTGTGTTATTTTGTGTTATTTTAATATAGCTTCGATCAAAACGATTTTCATAAATCAAATTGACGATAAGAGTTATATCTAAATATAATGGTGGAATAAAAAATATAAGTAAAAATATTATCCATCCAATTTTTTTTCTCTTCTTCATAAAAGTAGCATTATTGATTTAATTTATTTTTATGCATAAATAAATATATTAATATCATGTTGTAATTAATCGACATAACAAATGTATCAAACCATCAATTATTATATGCCAAGTTAAAAGTACTATAATCACTAATGGTATTAGTAAAGAAATAAAACACCCCTCTTTTAATTCATCTTTTTTCATTTTAAGTTATTTATTGGTAAAAAGATTTTTATATTTTAAAAATAAGTCCTTTAATCCATAATTATACCCTAATCGTTGTGCCTGTTTAGATACTAATGGTTCTCCCATAATAGTATTATTTTGATAATTATTATACATATCAAAAGCAAACATTGTTAAAATTTTAGGAATACCTTTTCTGGCTGCTAAATATCCGGCAGCAAAATTACCTATATCCCTGGCAGATGCTATTTTACCATTAAGCAATGATATTGGCATTCCATAATTGGGATCAAATTTATGTTTAAAATCACAATTACCACCATTTCTGCCACTTTTATTTCCTTCTTTCTTTGGATTATCAAATATGTATTGAGGTAAAGTTATTTCATTTCTTTGAAATTGAGATATGAATTCATCACCGGATTTTTCATTCATATTTATTATTGAGCCTATTACTATCTTATTTGTTTTTTCATCACTAAAGGAGAATGGAGTTGCTGTTTGAATTAATATAGTAGCATTTGTAGGTTTACCGTCCCTTTGATTATATCCATCCCCAACAACATATACATTACAATCTCTTAAATCAATATTTCCGCCAACAATTGTATACGAAACTCCTAATTCATCATTTGCTGTAACTGCTATCCATCTTCCGTCCGGGTCAATAAATTTAACCGGGTTCCAGGTGCAGTAGGCGTACGGGGAGATGGCTGGGTATTTGTCGGCGAGAGGGTCGACGGAGAGCCAGAAAGAGAATGGAGAGGCATAATAGCGGGCACCGAAATAGTCGTATCCCGATTCGGCATCTCGTTCTTTACCTGTGAACTTGTAGCGTTCGTCGTAATTTATTACTCGTTGATTTTCAATAAGTTCTCCGTATGGAGCATAATGTATGTACTGTATCGGTTTGCCGTTGGTTTCCGTTATCCAACTTGCGGAACCAAGATGGTCGCCGTGGTAGTAATATACATCGT
>SAMEA3663283__coassemble_9775_pt1 | contig 2004 bp, 3 predicted proteins | sample SAMEA3663283__metabat2_low_PE_023 | metagenome-assembled genome bin SAMEA3663283 (sample SAMEA3663283) | pig gut metagenome | biome: pig gut; feature: pig-associated habitat; material: faeces | place: China | collected 2013 | reverse complement strand
GGACGAACTGTTGCCATTCGGAGGCGAGCTGAGCGCGGTGGACGGCGGTATTATATTCCGTTTCGAGCCATACACGATTCTGATGGGAGACGTATGGCTTGACATCTTTGGCGAACTGAGAGAAAGGCTTTAGCTTACCATCGTCGCCGATCATAAGCGCTGCTATATCCTTCTGCATGCGATGTACGCGGAAGGCGGAGAAGACCTCGATATTAGACTTGACGAGTTCGGTGAAAGAATCGGAAGGGAGTGGAGCGCCATTCTGGAGGGCATCCGCAAATCCGGTGGAAATAATGTAGATTCACAAACGAAGTGCAACACCGTATTGATGCAAGACCTGGAGAAAAACTTAATTTTTTCTCCCCTGTTGAGCGATTCTTCAATTTTTGTCACTAATTTTGCAGTTGCTTGTTGAGAGTAGGATCATAAACTTTTTATGGTTATATTTGCATTTCAAAAGAAATTTATTTATTGAAATTTTAATTTCATGGTGCACAATAATATAGCGAAAACCAATGTGGCAAGACTTTTGGATGCCGCAAAAATAAATTACGAATTGATACCTTATACGGTGTCGGAGGATGATTTGAGTGCAGTACACGTGGCAGACGAACTTGGCGAAGATATCGATTGTGTATTTAAAACCCTTGTGCTTGAGGGGGATAAGGTAAAGAATTTCGTTTGCGTTATCCCCGGGGCTATGGAGGTGGACTTAAAAAAGGCTGCTAAAGTGAGCGGAAATAAGTCGTGCGACCTTATACCGATGAAGTCACTACTGCCCCTCACCGGCTATATCCGTGGCGGTTGCTGCCCGATAGGTATGAAAAAACCTTTTCCGACTTATATCGATGAGGCTTGCATTCTATATGATGAGATTTTTATCAGCGCCGGCGTGCGAGGCTTGCAACTGAAAATAGCTACCGACGATTTGATTCGCTATGTAGGTATGACTGTGGCGGATATTGTTAAGTAATTATTAAATAATTGTTTGCAGTTTTCGGGCATGATATTTTGTGAGATGTATTAATGTTGAAATATCGAGAAATCGCGCATTTTGATACTCATACGTGTGATTGTCTGTGAATTGCATTTATGATTGAATGTTTAGATTAGAATTTCTATGGGGAATATAAAAATACAAAAAGGCTCTTTTAACTCTAATTTGCCACTTGAGCATGCGTCCGTAATGGCGGGATTTCCCTCACCGGCAGATGATTATCAGCACGATAGGCTCGATTTTAATAAGGATTATATCCGTCATCCTGAGGCTTCCTTTTACGGCGATGTGGAGGGCGACTCGATGAAGGATGCCGGCATTTACGACGGCGATAGGGTGATTATCGACCGTGCCGTTACCCCTCATCACGGCTCTATAGTAGTAGCCTTTTGGAATGGCGAGTTTACGATGAAATTTCTTGATTTATCTCATAAGCATGAGGGCTATATCGAACTTAAGCCCGCTAATAAAGATTACCCCGTTTTCCGCGTCGAAGCCGGCGATAATTTCGAGGTTTGGGGCGTTGTAATTCATCTTATCCGCTCATTTATTTGATAAAGGATTACTGCTTTTATATTTCGCCTTGACGGATAATCTCCCCACTATCCGCTTAGGAGCCGTAGCGAAGCGATTGAGTTCCAATCCGAGTAGCAAAAAGTTGAATCTTTTCGAATCGAAAGCCGTTAAACCGAGTTTTAGTTTTAAGCCGAGACTGAGTTCCAATCTGAGCAGCCAAACTGCAGTTTTTTAGCTTAGGAGTCATAGCGAAGGGATTGAGTTCCAATCCGAGTAGCAAAAAGTCTGGTTTTTTAGCTTAGAAATCACAGCGAAGAGTTTTTTTGAGTACTTTTTTGCGGTAAAAAGTACTACGGGGATAGGGGCGAAGCGCCCTTTATATAAGTAAATTATGTACGGTATAATAGATTGCGATAACTGTTACGTCTCTTGCGAGCGCGTTTTCCGTCCCGATTTGAACGGAAAACCCGTGGTGGTGCTCTCTAATAACG
>SAMEA3663283__coassemble_7698_pt1 | contig 2349 bp, 2 predicted proteins | sample SAMEA3663283__metabat2_low_PE_023 | metagenome-assembled genome bin SAMEA3663283 (sample SAMEA3663283) | pig gut metagenome | biome: pig gut; feature: pig-associated habitat; material: faeces | place: China | collected 2013 | reverse complement strand
CAGAAAAACTCACACCTTTTGGAGGAATTTTTTCAATCATGGAGCAATTTGACTCTATTCTTTCACCTATTATCGACCAGACTCTTGGTCAGAGATGCCGCAGTATTATCGGCTATCAATACAGCGAGATTATTCGTTCGCTGATGAGCGTGTACTTCTGTGGAGGCTCATGCGTGGAGGATGTAACATCACATCTAATGCGCCATCTCTCGTATCATCCGACTTTGCGCACATGCAGCTCTGATACCATCCTCAGAGCCATCAAGAACCTGACACAGGAAAACATCTCCTATACTGGAATGGGCTGAAGATGAGAGTATGCCCTTATTATAAGGAAAGGTAACAGTAGAGGACAAGAATTTACTCACCCGTCGGGGAGAAAAGTTATAATTTCCGATATCATTTGCCTAGTGGGTGTACCGTAATATTTTAGATGGGAAAACTTATAGTCTCTTGGAACTGAAAAACAAATTGAACAGCAATGAAATACCAATGGTTTATGCTTTAACATAAGAAGATAAGGAAAAAGCAAAATACACCAAAACGTTAGGTAAAAATGCACTGTCTGATGCGGATACAAAATGAAAATTATGCCATATTGAACCTGTTGGCATGAATAGCCTAAGAATATTGTAAATTTGGATATAAATGAAATTATAAAGTATTTTAAGAGATATTCCAATTCTATGAATATGTTTATATTACCCAAGGATATAGGTAGTTTAGGAGAAATTCAAGAATTTATAGATAAACAAAAACATTCAAGTAAGACACAGATAATTAGTAGTGTTAAATTTCTAATAATCCCTTATAAATTTCTTCATAATTTTTAAGCGTAACCATTTCAAAACCGAGATAATCTAAATAAAATCTTTTCCCCTCAGAAATTTCATCTGATTTACATACATACCACCCTTTTTTTCTGCGTTCTGGGAAACGACGAAAATATTTAGCTCTTTCAATTAGCAACCATCTTAAAAAAGTTTCATTCTCATCCAAAGCTAACCCAAATATACATAGAGAACTATTAAATATGATATGTAACCAGGTGTTATATCCTTTCCAATTATTCTGATTTTTGAAATTGAAATCATCTATACTTTCTTCCTTGTGGAGGAAAGAACGAACTCGTGCAGATAATCCCATATATTCTGATAAGCTAAGTCTTATGCTTCTACGATAGCCAACCATTCCATTAATGTGCCATACAGCAAAACCTTCCGTTGGGTATGATAGAATAGTATTACCAAAATAAACATTCCAAGGATAAAAGTCGGTAAAACCGATATTACCATTTTCTAGTTTGTTAAACCTTAATCCGTCATCTAAATTTCTGTCAAAATTAGTTGTCAAAAGAGGTACATTCCATTCTGTAACTTTACTTTGTAACCATTTGTGATACTCCACAGGTTGCCATTTATCTAGTAATTCAACCACTTTTAGTCTTACTTCATCAATAGAACCTGCTTCAAATTCCATAATATCATAAAATTCCGTCAAAGAAATTCCTTCTGAAATATTACTTAAAGTCCTATTTGAAATTTGTTGCCATACATCTAATAAGAGTGCATTCCATGATACATCTTGATTTTGAGCATAAGCAAATCTATTGATGCCATTACCTACAATAAATGCCAAGTTTGATTTATCGCGATTTAATACTTGTTTAATTACTGATAAATCAGATATCATATATTTTCATCAACTATTATAAATTATTAAATGCGCTCTTATTTATAAAATCTATAGTATATTCAATGGAAACGATATTATTAAGGGCTTCCGAATAGAATCCGTATATAAATGCAAATTCTCCATTAGCATAAGTAATCACATAAAATGCGTTATCCGATGTTTTCAATACTACTCTTTTGGCAAACCCATCGTACTCTACCTTTTTCTGGTATTGTAACAATTTCTCTTGGTCAAAATCATCTTTTTTATCACTATAAGATGTACGAATGATATAGTTATTTTCGGGGGTTTTCCATATTCTAACAATCATCTTGTTGTCATTAGGATGATGTGCTTTTATTATAAGTGTATTATCAGTTGAGGCAAATACACTTATACCGAAGAATAAAAAGATACAGGTAATTAAAAACTTTATTGCTTTCATGATTTTATCATTATCCTTAATTCCGCAACACTTTAATTTTACTTTATTTATAAGTTCCTGAGCAACAAACAGTTTCTCAGGATTTTACCATGTCAGATTTTTCACTTATCTTAGTATTGCAATTAAAAGCAAGTATAAATCGTAACAAGACATGGCAAAGGTACGAATAAAATCAGAAAAACTCACACCTTTTGGAGGAATTTTTTCAATCATGGAGCAATTTGACTCCA
>SAMEA3663283__coassemble_6010_pt1 | contig 2772 bp, 4 predicted proteins | sample SAMEA3663283__metabat2_low_PE_023 | metagenome-assembled genome bin SAMEA3663283 (sample SAMEA3663283) | pig gut metagenome | biome: pig gut; feature: pig-associated habitat; material: faeces | place: China | collected 2013 | reverse complement strand
AATGTATTTGATTGTGTAGGAAGGTTGGTGTTTTCTTCAAAAATAATTAATAATACCTTATTTACTCCTGATTTACCGTGTGGTGTTTATATAGCTAATATTAACACTAAGTTCGGTAATTATACCTATAAATTTATTGTTTCACCAACAAAATAGAAATGTGTTATGAAAAAGTTTAATTTTATATTATTTGTTTTATCATTATTGATTATTTTACCTTCTTGTCAACGTAAACATCCAACGTTGTATTTTTTTACGGATTATTTAGATATGGAATATGTGTATGACTATCTTCCTTATGAAGAAGGTCAAATATTGTTGTTTACAAATGAAAACAAACAAGATTCTTGTATGTTGGAAATATCTGAAATTTTCGATTATAATGAATACGGTACCGGGTATTCACCATATTATCCGTTTCAAATTATAGAAGATGGAGGTCAACATTGTGATGTAGTGTATAGTGTTTGGCTTGAAAATATTGATACTACAAATAGAAAAAGGTTTAAGTGTGGACTGAATTTTATTGATTATAATTTGACAGATAAAGAATGTTATTATTATAGTGAATTTAATGAAGTTTTAACACCGACAAATTATATGGATATTCCAATTCCTATAGAAGATATAAATTCATATTTGCCGACGGAATTAGTTATTTATGATTCAAATGATTCTATATTGGAATATGCCAAATGTGTAAATGGAGTCGGCATAACAATGTTTACAGATAAAGAAGGGAAGAAATGGTATTTCGATTCCGTTATTTCTGATTAAATTTTTTTTGATTATTAATTTATATCAGCCCGTTTGCCCCTTGTTATACGGGCTTTTTTTACAATCAATTCACTAATTTTGCAGTTGCTTGTTGAGAGTAGGTTTGGTGTGTAAAAATATTATTGTATATTTGCAACGTAAGAATATTATTTTTCATAATATGATAACACATTTTTTATTCATACTTTATTGTAGCTTGGCTTTTAGCATTTAATGCTAGATAAATAATTATTATTATATTTATCTGGTAAAATAACCTATTGACAATCAACTAATTAATTAATCTCATTTGTAGATTGATAATTTTAAAATATGAAATACATAATAGTAACAATAATATTTAGCATAATTTTATTTGGATGTAGTGAACAAATAAAAAATCAGGAAATAATTCAGTATTCACTTCAAAATACAGGAGATTATCAACATAAAATTTATAATATACCTATGTTGTCTGAATCAGAATTAAATAGTTTGTCCACTAATGATGGTATTGTAAATTATAAATATGCTCGACAATATGCTTATACCGAATTCATTTCTAATATAGAATTGTTTTATCCTCAATATGAAGATGATATTATCAATTGTTTAAAGAGTAATTCCGATCCTTATATCACATTTACTAATAGACCGGCTGTTGTTTTTGATTACAATAATAACCCAAAATATTAAATGAAATTGAAAATAATGAGATTACTAATACATTGTATTTAAATGAATATCAAAACAATAAGATTTTAAATACTATATGGAGTGGAGCGTGTGGACCTACGATAATGAGTTGGTTATATAGAGGAAAATTTGTTAGTTACCATGGATTTTATATACCATTACAAGGAGAATATCATCCTAAAACGAATAAATCAGTATCTAAATTTAATACTTATAACTATTATAGAGATCCTGCTTACCATAACAATGAAGTATATCCTATAAGTATGAATCTTGATAGTGGATTATATTATCAATGGTATAAAAGAACTCTTTGGGCTTTTGGAGAAAAAGCTTTATATGAATTAGGAATGTCAAGAGGATTGAGAGAAGCCACTGATGAACTTTATGATATTAAGTCACTAATTGAAAAAAAATCCATAAAATGGATGAAAGAAAAACATGAACCAATTGTTATAGTAACTTCAACAAAAAATGGTCCTCATTATATCGCTGCTATTGGATTAGGTTATATTATCAAAAAAAACAAAAAAGAGAAATGTTATTTTTATATCTTTGATAATGGATATACTACTAAATCAAACAATTACAAACCATGCTGGATAAAATCATCCGCAGGTTTATTATATTATGGTTGGAATAAAAAACATTAAAAATAAAGAATTATGATGAAAAATTTAATACTTATTGTTGCATGCATATTGGTATGTGCATGTACACCAATTCCTAATTTCTCTCATGCTTTTTTTATGTCTGATAACAAAAGCGAAGTTAAGGTTAATTACTACAATGGTGATAACACTGTTACTCAAAAGGATTTAAAAACTGAAATATTCATTGTTGACGGTAAATTTGTAGAACAGCCAAATGCAAATTCAGTAATATGTAGAGACTTCAAAATAGAACAAGAACAATGGAGATATGATGTGCAAATTACAAATCAAAAATATCCACTCTACGTATCTGCTTGTTCTTTTGTTATTAACAATAATGGTATTTCAGACGCAGAAAAATATAATATTTCAGCAGATGAGATTTACGATTCAATTGCTTCTCAACATTCTGAATATATTGGAAAATACATAATTAAAATTGAAGATGATAATATTCATGATCTAAGAAATATTGCATATAATGTAGTGCCTTTTGATGAAGATATTAATATTTATATAGATATAACGAATCGTAAAGAATAAAATAAATATAGTATTCATATAAGGCCAGCAAAAGCATAATAAATCAGTCCGAAGCCTAATTCTTTGAACTGCACCCCAAAGGTTAGAAACAAAACTTTTGGGGTCGCTTCACTTAAATGGGCTT
>SAMEA3663283__coassemble_3831_pt1 | contig 3929 bp, 4 predicted proteins | sample SAMEA3663283__metabat2_low_PE_023 | metagenome-assembled genome bin SAMEA3663283 (sample SAMEA3663283) | pig gut metagenome | biome: pig gut; feature: pig-associated habitat; material: faeces | place: China | collected 2013 | reverse complement strand
CTAATTTTCCATTTCTATAAGTTGCAGCAAGGCAATGAGGGTTGTTTATATCGTTTATCGATGTTACATATAATAAGCATTGTAATTTGCAAACTATTCTTTTATTTTTTTGTTGGTTTATCGTTTTTAATTTTATGTATGATTCTTATTGTATTGCCAATTGCAATAAGTACAGCAATAATATCGTCAATAAATCCAAATATCGGTGTAAGGTCCGGAATGATGTCTACCGGAACTATCACGTAAATTATGGCTAATATTATTACAATAGCCATACTAATTTTTTTTGTTGTTGCCTCTTTCATAATACCTCTACCTTTTTTTTGTTTTGCAAAGTTACAGCAAATTAATTTAATGTATCTATTTTCAATATATATTTTTATTTTTTTCTTCTTTCTCGCTCAAAATTTTTCAAGCAAATTTGGCTCGTTTTTCGATTGTTTGTATGTGCTCGATGTAGTGTTAAAAAATTTTTATGTTCTGATCATATTGCTAAACGAATGCTGTTTTTATTTGATGTTTTTTTATGAAAATAGAGTTCGTACAATGCACATAACTTTGCATCGATTTTAATATTATTATGTTATCAGTTATATTATGGAAAACAATAAAGAGAAATTTATAAGTTATTTGAAATCTACAAACAGAGAAGGGGTAGATTATGTGATAGAAGATTTGGAAGATCTTGGTTTTTTTACAGCACCGGCAAGTACCCGTTTTCATCTTAATGAAGAGGAAGGATTACTTGTCCACTCCTTGAATGTGTGTGATATGGCACTCCAAATACGAGAATTGATATTGGCAAAAGATGATAGTCTGCGAGAGAAATTACCTCGAGAAAGTGTTATCATTGCAGCCTTGCTACATGATGTGTGTAAGGCTGATATTTATAAAAAAACAATTAAAAAGAAGAAAAATAATATTGGTATTTGGGAAGATGTTGAAGGTTATACTGTAGACTATAGCGGACTTCCTATCGGGCACGGCGAGAAGTCTGTTATTCGTTTGTTATGCAGTGGTCTCTATCTTACTGATGATGAAATGCTTGCTATACGCTGGCATATGTCGTCATGGGACTTGCCTTTTCAATCTCAAGAAATGATTTCAAGCCTTAATACCGCTAAAAATCAGTGTCCTCTCCTATCCTTAATCCAAGCAGCCGACGGAATTTCTGCAAACATCCTGGAATTAAAAAAATATGAAGAGTAGTATTTTTTATATTAGATGTTAGATTGTGATTTAATTGATATAAACGTGCTCGAAATATATGAAGTAACATTGTGCAAATTGAAATGATGTAATCTATAATTTCTTCATTTGATTATTGACACTCTATTTGGGTATATATTTCTTGTGAAGCTTTCGTTGAAACTCAATTATTATGGTCTATTTGAGTACTTTAAAAAATTGTTGTAAATTTGCGGTCGCTAAAACCGAATAATAATTGCTAACTATTTACATAACGACTGTTTATCATTATGAAAAAACAATTACTTATCTTACTGTCTTTCTTGTGCTTCGCAATATGCATCCATGCACAAGATAATGCCGATGCGCGCCAAGTGGCTGAGCAAAGCTTATCCAAAAGTAAGGATATCATCTCTACCGCTCAAAAAGAGGATGATGCTGAGAAAAAATCCAATTGGAAAATTTCAGGTATTTTATCACTTAACACTTCTGCTTCTTACCTTGTCAATTGGGTTGCCGGTGGTAATAATACGGTGAATGCCGTTGCCGCTGCTAACGTCTCTTTCTTGTATAAGAAAAACAACGTGGCTTGGGACTCTAATATCGATACCGATTACGGTATTGCTTATTTGAGTGATAATAATTTCCCTTGGCGTAAAACTAATGACAAACTTAATATCTCTACTAAATTCGGTTGGGAATTTGCAAAAACTTGGTACTTAACAGCACTTGGCTCTTTTAAAACTCAATATGCTTATGGCTTTGATTACGGCACAGATACTAAGAAATTATCTTCCATGTTCATGGCTCCTTCTTATACAGATTTATCTGTCGGTATCGACTGGAAGCCGAACGATATTTTCTCCCTTTATTTATCTCCTGTTGCCGGACGTATCACTACCGCTATTACGGATAGTATTGATTTGAAACTTAAATATGCAGTGATGACCCAAGAGGATATTGACAATGGTATAAATAAGAATTTCCTTGCCGAATTCGGTGCCTCTTTTAAAGGTTCTATCAATTATACTCGTATCGAAAATTTTAAAATTCTCACTACTGTTTCTTTATTTACACCTTATACAAAAGATTTTGGTAAAGTGGATGTAGATTGGGATTTTTCTATCTCGTATCAATTCCTCAAAGTTCTTAATGTTTCTTTAGGTACTTCCTTAAAATATTACAACTCTGTGCTTATTCCTGATAAAGACGGAAATAATCCGAAAGCGAGAGTACAATTTAAATCTATTTTAGGTCTCGGTATCGGTTATAGTTTCTAATCTTAATTTTCTATTTTTAAAATAATTAAGTGGGGATGTGATTTTTTGCATCCCCACTTTATTGCAGATAATAAATCTTATTTTTTTGTATTTTTTCGGTAAATAATCTGCTGATAAACAACAAAATAGACCGAATCCATTTTTGTGAATTCGGTCTATTTTTTGCTTTGAAATATCGATATTCGTTTTGATAAAATTATTTTTCGGTGTAAAGTTATCTTTTCAATGACCAATCTATCTCGTTGTATTCTGCTTCGATAATGCTTTCTATGCTGTCCGGAAGGTTGAAAAAAAGGTCGATACCGGTTTTGTTTTCAATAGAATCTACGGGTACAATGTAAGTAAGTAGGGGTTTGTTACCCGCCTTATTAGGCATTATAAAACCGATTGCCGTCCATGTATTATCGTCTTTTTTCCGGAGGAAAGCTTTGTAGAATTCCGAAGGTACTCTGATCTTTCTTTCAGTTCCTATAGTCATTGTATCACTGTCGGTTACAATGGGTCCACAACAGATATAGATGGAATTGTAGTACATTGCCAAGTCACGAGCAAACTCTTCGAGTTCCTTCCAATCTCCGGCATTTACGTTATGTATTTGCGGGCATATATTGGTCATGTAAAACGATTCTTCCATAGCTTGTTTCGACCATTTCATATCCCCGGCAGGAGCCATATGCCCACGGTCGTAGCCACTTCGGGTGTAATCCGACGATATTACGGCATTGGATGATATGCATGGATCGGTAGTGAATTTGTCGTTTCTCTCTTCTGTGCCTTGTACCTCTTCTGCCGTGAGTTCGTATGCAACCCAATTCGGCAGGTTCCATTGGGTATTGTAACTTACAGTGTAGCCAATATGCTCTATCAGCTGTTCATTGTAATTATTGTTACATTTGGCATATTCTATGTTCGTTATATTTATACTATTATCGAGCTCATTTCCTTTATTGTCTAACTTTTCTTCTGAAGTTTCGACAGAAGTAGTCTCTCTCGTATTAAATGTACCTTTGTTATAATTGATGCTTACAGTAAAGGCAAGTATGGTAATTAATACGCCTAAAGTAGTTATTGCCAGTATTGTAGCAGTGAATAAATTTTTCCTCATTGTGATATTGATGTTTTGGGCTAATTGTTTTTATTTTGGTTTACAAAAGTAGCCATTTTTCTTGATTCTTTCATATTGATTTCTTTCATTTTTATTCTTATCGGGGTCACATTAATTAATCTTGTTCCCTTAAAATATGACGATAAAAAAGGCTCATTACATCCGATGTTAAAAAAACTGCTTGTATAGTATATAATTATCAAAAAAATACTTACCTTTGCATTTTGATAATTGGTATGTTAGGCAAGAAGGCTTGAACATACGTTGTCTTATCGTGTAACTTATTGAAATATAATAAATTAAATAAATAATATAACTAATTTTTATAACATGCAAAACAAAGGATTTGTTATAAC
>SAMEA3663283__coassemble_2816_pt1 | contig 5062 bp, 6 predicted proteins | sample SAMEA3663283__metabat2_low_PE_023 | metagenome-assembled genome bin SAMEA3663283 (sample SAMEA3663283) | pig gut metagenome | biome: pig gut; feature: pig-associated habitat; material: faeces | place: China | collected 2013 | reverse complement strand
ATGCGACAATTCCGGTTTGGAGAAGAAGAGTATAGTCTCTATCCCGTCTAAATTTCTATTCACATCAGCTATTGTCAATTCATATTCGTAGTCCGCTATATTGCGTACTCCGCGAATAATATATTGTGCTCCAATAGTTTTTGCAAGGTCGGTAGTAAGAGTGCTATAAGTGGTTATCTCTATTTTGTCGTTACCTTTATACAGCTCTTTTAGCGCATCGAGTCTCCCTTCCAAAGGGAAATAGGGCTTTTTATTGCGGTTTATCCCTATGGCTATTACTATTTTGTCGAAAAGTGGCAATGCACGACATAGAATATCGTGATGCCCGACGGTATAGGGGTCGAAACTGCCGGGAAATAGTGCTATCTTACTATTACTCATTTCTTTTCAAAAGTTACGTATGCATCTACCGGATTTTCGTTGCCTACTATCCACATTTCCATTGCTTCGAAATGCTTTTTAAGGGTCAACTCATTATCTTTCAACGTTCCTGTAATAGTGTAGTTCTCTTCAGTATCTTTGGTGTTTTCTGTTATCACAAATTGATAGATACCATCTATATAGCTGTATGTGCCTCTAAATTCATAAGAGAATTCAGGTATATCTCCAGTTGCTTTCATACATACTTGAGTAATGACAAATTGATTGTCTCCTTCAAAAACAATAGTAGATTGGTCGATATCAGGGTAGTACTCTTGCATTCTGCTACTATGTGTATAGTCTACGGCATCTACCACGATGGATGTCAATTTCCAAGTGCCTTCGAGTTTATGTGTATCATTACCTCCGCATGATGCCAGTATGAGTGCAGAGAGTATGATGGTAAATATCTTTTTCATGCTATTAGTGTATTATTAATCAGGTAATATTCTGTTAAAGGTATAGACCAAATTGGCAGTAGTGTCGATGTAACCTTGAACTACAGAAGGGAGCTCTTTTACGAAGTCCAAATCCTTGATAGGCATAGTGATAGTCATAACGCAATTGTCTTCTACAACTCCGTTAGGGAATTTGTACATGCTATTATCGCTTTGTACGTTGGTAAATACGCAGATGCCATCTTCGTATGTGTAGTTGCCCGTCACTTCGATTTGGTCACACACTTTTAATTCGAATCTGTTGTTGAATTCTTCAGAGTAAAAGCACAAATTTGTATTCGTTTTCATGCAGTCGTCAATTAAACTTGATAGGACTTTTGAGTTGAAAACATCTATTGTACCCATCATAAATTTGGTTAATTGCCATTGACCATAAATGTTCGGTTTATCTTTTTCACATCCTGTAAAAAGAAAAATTGTAGCCATTACGACTAAGAAAAGTCTTTTTTTCATAATAGTAGTATTATAGTTTATAATGTTGAAATAAATTGATAAGCCTGGTTAGCCAATTCTTCTGCTGTTTCTACCGATTTTGCTTCGGTATAGATGCGGATAATCGGTTCTGTATTGGATTTACGCATATGAATCCATCCTTTTTCGGTAGTAACTTTTACTCCGTCGATAGTACATATGTCGTTGCCCGGGGTAGAGTAGTGACGTTTAATTTCTTTTAGTACGTTATTTACATCCGTAGTAGCAGAGAGAGTTACTTTTTTCTTTACCATATAATAGTTAGGGTATTTTGCTCGTAACTCGCTGACTTTTAATTTTGAATGTGCTAAGTGAGAGAGAAATAACGCTATGCCTACAAGGGCGTCTCTACCGTAGTGACATTCAGGATATATTACGCCACCATTGCCTTCACCACCTATGATGGCATTGCATTTCTTCATCTTCTCCACTACGTTCACCTCGCCTACAGCGGCACCGTAATAGCGTTTTTTATAACTGCGTGTTACGTCGGCAAGGGCTGTCGTGGAACTCAAATTAGATACCGTATTGCCTGGAGTATGACTCAATACGTAGTCGGATACCGAAACTAAAGTGTATTCTTCACCGAACATCTCTCCGTTTTCACAGATTATAGCAAGGCGGTCAACGTCCGGGTCAACAACAAAACCTACATCAGCTTTGGCATGTTTCATCTTTTCAGAAATCTCAGTCAAATTTTCAGGTAGTGGCTCCGGATTGTGTGCAAATTTGCCGGTAGGCTCACAGTTTAACATCTCTACCTGCTCTACTCCAAGCGCCTTTAGTAATTTTGGTATTGCAATGCCTCCTACAGAATTTACGCAGTCGATAACAACTTTAAATCTGGCAGCTTTTATTGCAGCTACGTCTACTAAAGGTAATTTTAGTACAGCTTTTATATGTTTTTCTTCGTATTTCTCCTTGTAAATACAACTGCCTATATTGTCTATTTCGCTGTATGTCACCATTTTGCTATTAGACATTTTCAGCATCTCTTTTCCTTGTGCATTGCTTAAAAATTCGCCTTTTTCGTTGAGGAGTTTGAGTGCGTTCCATTGTTTCGGATTATGGCTGGCTGTGAGGATGATACCTCCGTCGGCACCCTCCATGGTAACTGCCAATTCCGTTGTAGGCGTTGTGGCAAGACCGATATTGATAACGTCACATCCGCATCCTATAAGTGTGCCGGTAACGATGTCGTTAACCATCTCTCCGGAGATGCGTGCATCGCGTCCTACTACTACTGTGCATCTCTCTTTATTACGATACTTCTTAAGCCATTGTGCATAGCCTGTTGTGAATTTTACAATATCTATAGGTGATAATCCTTCGCTTACCGCGCCTCCTATAGTTCCTCTGATGCCTGAAATAGATTTTACTAACGTCATAATTATTTTGGTATTTTTCTTATCCTTAATTCGTAAAAATATGGAGTCACTACAGAACTGTTACGCCCTATTTGCGATGGTACGATAACTTTTGCTCTTGATTCGCTTCGCTGCATGGCTGCAAATGCCGTTTGCCATCCTTCGCAACTGTTTGTTAGACTGCCATATGTAATCTCCGTAGGGTATGGTCGATCAAGAGTAGTGAGGTAATCTTCTACTATCGGATTTTCGTCTAATGTCGATTGAGAATAACGTAGAGTGAAAACGTCTCCGTTGCGTAGAGTGTCGCCTTCCCCTTTTGAAAGTAATTGAAAATAAAGTCCGTTTTCGTACAAATACATCTCGTTTTCTGCAAAAACCGAGTCCTCCGGAAACTCATCAAGCACTACGATATTGTTTCTGATGAGCCATTCCTCTATCAGTTTCTCTTCCGCATCCAACTCTTGAGAGTATGTACGAGAACCCGGACATCCGGTGTTTAATAAAAGAATTCCCAGACCAAGCAATAATATAAGTTTATTTTTCATGTTAGTTTATTTATCCGTTTAATTATTAACGATATAAATCATTCGTATATTTCCGCAAAGGTACAAAAAAAATTTTATACCGATATTATGAAAATAAATTATTGAAAAAATTTGTCTGTGTCAGAAAAATTCTGTTATTTTGCAGTGAGGATTGAGCCTCATAATTTTGGTCTCGTAGCTCAGCTGGATAGAGCAACAGCCTTCTAAGCTGTGGGTCGTGGGTTCGAATCCCGCCGGGATCACGAAATCCGCTATTCATCAATGGTTTAGCGGATTTTTTGTTTTGTTACATCCTTGTTATTTAGGTAGAGAGATATCTGCTTTCAGCCTATTTTTCAGGTTGGATTTTGCTTTTTTCGACTCTGTTTTTTTAGTTGATTTTGCAGACATTCGGGGTCATTTTACGAAAAAAATCATATTTTTGTCTTTCTTTTCGGCTGTTATTGGCTATATTTACATCATACTTTTCGCGAAAAAGTTGTTCCTTTACCTACACCGGATAGCGAAGACACCGTCACTGTATTACGAAATCCGAGGTGATAAAGGATGTTTTATTTGGACCACAATAAAAATCTTTATTATTTATGGATGAAAACTATTATGTATTGAATGTTAAGGTACGAGAAAACTTAACAGACATGCGAGCAGTAGAACGCATGAAAGCGTGGAATTTTACAATGAAAGAATGGCAAGCATATATAAAAGTGACAGCACCCTTTTATAACAAATATGCGGAGCGAATTGTACGTTTTTTTGTGGAATATGACAAGGTGGATTTATGTCCGGACTTATTTGGGGCATATGAGCCTCTTAAAGAAACTTTCGACAAAAAAAGTATTGAAGAGCCTTCCAGTTGTATTGCATTCCCGGCGGGCACACTAATGATGAAAAAGAGAAGACGATTTGATGTTGCTATAGAGAATCAATATTATGGTGTGGTCTTTGACCCTCAAAATAACTACATGGTTATTCCATCGAAAAGAAAAATAGGGGAGTACCTCGGTAATATAAGAATCATTATAAGGAAAAATACTACAAAATTCACATTAGAACAGCTGCAAACTATTGTAGATGATATGTGTGAGTATTTGGAAACAGATTATGGTGTAATAACTCATTGGGACAACTATTTAAGAAAAGATATCGAGTTACTCTATCTACATAAGTAGCATGATTATTAAAACAGCATCGGACTTGTCATTGTTCCAAAAATGGTATCACCATTCATGTCCGGCGGAAATACTTCACCATTGTCTGTATCAATATATGAGGCTGCTATAAAGGAACTTAATAGGAAAAGAAATAATGGTAAAGATATTTGTGTAGAATAAATTAAAATAATTAGCAATGAAAAAGATTTTGATTTTCTTTATAATATTCGTAGGTCTACCAAGTTGCACGGATTTTTCTGCTAAGGTGGAGAATTTTGTGTCAGAGAGATATGGAGATGCAGATTCATCTTCCGTATATGAAATAGATTTACAGGACATTCTTGAAGGGAAGATAGGGACTGCCCGGGATGTCGGCAACTTTGCTGCTGGATATTTGTCAGGAGTTCATGGGATACCTTTGTTGTTTACAAGAATAGCATTTGACTGTTTACAAAAAGGGATAGAGCCCCCAGTCTCCAGGTCTGCACAAAATTTAGGTTATTTTACAGGATATTATAAGTATTTAATACAGCATAACCATGATACTAAATAAACATCCTATTACATTAAAAAAACTCTGTCAATTATAACTCTACTTCTACTTTTGGAGTTTTTTTTACATAAATGTAGTTGTTCTTATTACAAAA
>SAMEA3663283__coassemble_2627_pt1 | contig 5407 bp, 3 predicted proteins | sample SAMEA3663283__metabat2_low_PE_023 | metagenome-assembled genome bin SAMEA3663283 (sample SAMEA3663283) | pig gut metagenome | biome: pig gut; feature: pig-associated habitat; material: faeces | place: China | collected 2013 | reverse complement strand
ACTTCTCGCTACACTGGATATCAGTCCTGTTCCTGCCGATATTGAGGTAAATATTGATGATTCTAATAGCGCCGAGAAGAATACGAAAGAAGAGAATGAAAAGTATAACGAATGGATGAAGAAATTATATAATAGCGATCTTGAAACAGGTAATTCTATCGTATCCCTTGAAGAACTCGAGAATCCGAAAATATTAAGTGAATTTAAAAAACCATCTTATTTAAGAAAATAGATTATGAATTTATTTGATCAAATCAGCGAGGATATCAAAAAAGCTATGCTCGCACGTAATAAAGCGGAATTAGAAGCTCTCCGCGGTATTAAAAAAGAACTTCTTGAAGCTAAAACTTCTAAAGAGGCTAATGGCGAAGTTACCGATGAACTTGCTATAAAAATTATTCAAAAAATGGCTAAACAAGGTAAGGATGCTGCACAAGTATTTATCTCTCAAAATCGCCAAGATCTTGCTGATGAGTACCTTAATCAAGTGGCAGTGTACGAAAAATACTTACCTAAAATGATGTCGGCAGATGAACTTGCCTCGGCTGTAAAAGAAATTATTGCCAATGTAGGCGCCACATCTCCGAAAGATATGGGTAAAGTGATGGGTGTGGCTACTAAACAACTCGCCGGTAAAGCCGATGGTAGAGCTATTTCCGAAATGGTTAAGAATATTCTTGCCTCCCTGTAACTACTTTTATATATTATGATAATTTAAGTCGGGCATATTTATGTCCGACTTTTTTGTTTTACTTTTTAATTCTTGAAGGCATTAAGAGCGTTCTTTGAAAATCATACACTTTTTCTCCTCTATAGAAATTCCTCTCTTTTTCAACAGACGTTTTTTTGCCATGGCATAACAAAGCAAGTTTTGTTATGCTCATTTGGCTTATCCAAAACGTTCAAATTTTGTCACTAATTTTGCACTTGCTTGTTGAGAGTAGCGGGTGTTTTTTATAATTATTTTGTTTGCCGTTATTGAAATTATTATTACCTTTGCCCTCGTTTTTGCGCATATTTATTGTAGTATGAAACATAACGGAGTTCGACAAATATCATCTTTATTAATGCTCTTTGTATTAGTGAGTTATATGGTGTGTGTCACTATATGCTCTCACGTGCATTTTGTCGATAACCATTCCGTTATACACTCGCATCCATATACAAATCAAAACCATTCTCATTCAAATTCCGAGTGTAATGCCATTGCAAATCTGTCATCTTTCTACGGTTGTGATATATCTCAAGTCGATTTTATTGCTCCCGTTATTTACTCTTTTGCTATTCCTTATGCCGAATATGAGTGCGATGTAACTTATTTCACCCGCTTTTATAAGTCCCTAAGGTCTCCTCCTTCACAATTAATTTTCTCGTAACAATACTACCTTTATTTGCATTTGTTGAGGCGATTAACTCGTTTCAACACCCTCTTCGTGTTGCCTCCTTTATCGGCAATACTATTGTTATATATAATTAATTGTGATGATATAATGAAAAAATTGTTTGTAACTCTTTTTGTTTTAGCCGCAGCAGTCATATCTTTTGCGGAAACTCTTGATGTTAATACCAATAAGACCGATGCCAATATCGTTGGTCATATTATAGAAAAATCTACCGGCGATCATTTGCCGTTTGTTAATGTTCGTGTAGAAGGTACTACCCTTGGCGTTGTATCCGATGCCTCCGGTCACTATATGCTAACTAATTTACCTATAGGAGAATATACTCTCGTATTCTCGATGGTAGGCTTCGAAACTCAATATCATAAAGTGACATTAGTGGAGGATAAAACTCTCGAAATCAACGTGTCGTTAGAAGAGAGCTCTTCTATTATCGACCAAGTGGTGGTGACCTCAAATAAATATGAAACCAAAAAGCGTGAAGCCGTATCAATAGTAAATGTAATCTCTCCGCTGTTGATCGAGTCTACTGCCTCTAATTCTATGTCCGACGTACTTGATTATCAGTCTGGCCTTAGAGTAGAAATGTCGTGCCAAAATTGTGGAGCTCCACAACTTCGTATAAATGGTCTTGAAGGTCAATATACTCAGATACTTATGGATAATCGCCCTCTCTTTTCTTCTTTGGCTTCAGTGTACGGATTGGAGCAAATCCCTACAGGTATGGTAGACCGTATTGAGGTGGTTCGTGGTGGCGGTTCAGCCCTCTTCGGAGCAAATGCTATTGGTGGTGTGGTAAATATTATTACCAAAGAGCCTGCCGGTAATTCTTTTGCAATTTCAAATAATACTCAACTGATTGGTGGTAAATCGTGGGATATAAATACAAATTTGAACGGCTCTTTTGTTACTTCCGACTCTAAAATTGGAGCTCATATTTTCGGTGTTGTTCGCTCTCGTAATCCGTATGACCACGATTCGGACGGATTTTCTGAAACTCCCGGTTTAAAGAGTGTTACTGCAGGCTTTCGTACATATTTTAAAACGTCTACTCTGTCTAAACTCACAGTAGAGTATCATCACGTTTCCGAAAAACGTCGTGGCGGTAATAATTTCGATTTGCCTGAACATGAAGCCGATATCGCCGAAAGTACGAATTATAATATAGATGCCGGTGGGCTGCGTTGGGATTATTTCTCAGATGATGAACGCCATTTTGTTACTGCTTATGTATCTGCGCAATATATCAACCGCTCTTCTTATTATGGTGCAGAGAAAAACCCCGATGCATATGGAAAAAGTAATGATATAACTGCCGTAGTAGGTGGTCAATATCGATTCCATATGAATAACTGCCTCTTTATGCCTGCCGATTTGTCTGCCGGTATCGAATATTCTTACAATGGATTGAAAGACCAGCTTTTAGAATATGGTCGTGATATGCAGCAGTATATACACCTTTATGGCGGATATTTGCAAAACGAGTGGAAGAATAAGTACCTCTCTTTCCTTATAGGGCTTCGCCTTGAAAAACATAATTTATTAAAAAATCCTATCTTCTCTCCGCGTGTAAATGTTAGGTATACTCCTATCGAACAGATTGTGATAAGGGCATCTTATGCAAGTGGTTATCGTGCACCACAAGCTTATGAAGAAGATTTACATGTAGGCGCCGTTGGTGGAGATGTGTATCTTATTTCTCTCGCCGATGATTTAAAGCCCGAAATGAGTCATACTGCATCTCTGTCTGTCGATTGGGCTCAACGATTCGATAAAACGGAACTCAATATCACTGCCGAAGGCTTTTTTACTCAGCTAAATAATGTATTTGCACTTACCCAAAATGGTAGAGATGAATCCGGTAATCTGCTCATGCAAAGGGTCAATTCTAAAGGAGCTCGCATTGCAGGTGTGAATTTCGAAGCTAAGGTGGCTTATAAAAATATTTTTGTTTTCCAACTCGGCTATACTTATCAAATTAGCCGATATATCGAACCGTTTAAATGGAGTGAAGACCTTGAAGCCCAGAAAAAAATGTTCCGCTCTCCGGATAATTACGGCTATTTCTTATCTACTATCAATCCATTCCGCCGATTTTCTATTAATATCAACGGAAAACTCTCCGGTCCAATGCTCGTACAGCATTTCGCTGGCGTTATCCCTACTGATGAAGAGGTAGTTACCCCTACTTTCTTCGATATGGGCATAAAAATATCTTATGATATTCCAATATACCGCCTCTATTCTTTGCAGATTAGTGCAGGTGTAAAAAATTTTTTTAACGCATATCAAAAGGATATCGACAAGGGAGTGTATCGTGATGCCGGCTATATTTATGGTCCTTCTTTGCCTCGTACTTATATTTTTGGGTTAGCTATAAATATTTAATTTATTATTTTGTGTCGCGATTTATTATTAATATCTGTATTTCCGCTACTTTGAGTATTTATACGGAAAAGCCCTTGTAATGTGAGAAAAATTAATTATTTTTGCGGTTAAAATGGTATATTGATAGAAGTGTAATTTAATTATTGCATCGATGTATTTGTTGAGAATATACCTTAAAGCTAAATGCTTTATTAATAATTAATACGTATTAATTTTTAGCGTTGAAAATATATTATGAGTATGACTAATACTACATTTGCAGGGTTGAAACTGACATCCCCTATAATTGTAGGCAGTAACGGACAAACTGCCAACATACAAAAAATAGTAGAGTTTGATAAAGCCGGAGCCGGAGCTGTTGTGCTTAAATCACTTTTTGAAGAGTCCATTATGATGGAAATCAGCTCTTTAGGTAATGATGCACATCCCGAAGAATACGATTATCTTTCGGGCTATGTAAGCGAAAAAGTCGTTTCCGATTATATTACTTTGATATCCGAAGCAAAGCAGAAATGCAGAATGCCTATTATTGCGTCCATAGCATGCCATACCGATGGTAGATGGGAAGAGTTTGCTACCCGAATCGAAAAGGCAGGAGCTGATGCCCTTGAGCTTAACGTCATGAGTCTCTCTACCAGAAGAGTTTATAAGCACGGCGATTTCGAAAATCTCCACTATAAAATTGTAGAGAATGTAACTAAGAAAATTAATATTCCGGTCATAGTTAAAATTGGTTCTAATGTGTCAAACGTTACTGCATTGTGTGATGGTCTTTATGCACGTGGAGCTAAAGCTGTGGTTTTATTTAATAGATTATTCCCTACAGATATAGATGTTGAGCGCATGCAATTTACTATTGGTCAGCCATTTACTACCGGGGCGGACTTGTCTTTGCCATTGAGGTGGGCTGGTATAGTTTCTGCTTCAGTACCTCAGATAGATGTCGCAGTTTCCGGTGGTGTAGATTCTTGGAAGGGTATTGCCAAGTCGCTGCTAAGTGGTGCGGCTGCAGTAGAAGTTGCAAGTGCAATTATTCGCGAAGGCGCCGGATGGATTACTAAAGCTAATGAGCAACTTGCTGAGTGGCAACAAAATAAAGGTTTCGATGCCCCGGCAAATTATATCGGTAATATGAATGCCGCCGAGCCTGAAAACGAAGATAAACTCATGCGTACACAATTTATGAAGTATTTTAGCGAAATACATTAATATATAAAGAATCGTATTCTTTTCATATACCTTAAGCAATTAGATTTAAATTGGTTAATAATATTCGGCTATCCGACTAGAAAATAAACTCTTGAAGAAAATTCCTCTTTAAGAGTTTATTTTTTTTAGAAAAACACGCAAGAGATGGTAAACTTAATTTCCTTATTTTCTTCGATGGTCGTTTCAAGATTTTATTTTTATCGAAAAAACACGCGTGAGCAACGAAGACTACTATCATCATCGAGTTACCGCCACCCTTTAAGAGTTTATTTTTTTTTGAAAAAACACGCGTGAGCAACGAAGACTACTGTCTTCATCGAGTTACCACCACCCTTCAAGAGTTTATTTTTATCGAAAAAACACGCTTGAGAGCGGGAAATGCGAAAAATCGGGGGTAGAATGCGATTAAA
>SAMEA3663283__coassemble_2619_pt1 | contig 5427 bp, 4 predicted proteins | sample SAMEA3663283__metabat2_low_PE_023 | metagenome-assembled genome bin SAMEA3663283 (sample SAMEA3663283) | pig gut metagenome | biome: pig gut; feature: pig-associated habitat; material: faeces | place: China | collected 2013 | reverse complement strand
GCGCTGATTTTCAGCGTATAAAAAATTTCACGCCAAAAAAGTGACGAAAACAGGATTCAAGGGTATATGAATTACTTTCAATTCTTTTTACTATACCAAATTCTTCACTCCATAATTCTATAACAAATTCTTCCGGATATGGAGTCTTGGAATTATTGGAATAAGTACTGAAAGTGTTGTTTTCATCATTGCAAATATAGGTATTTATTTGTATATTTTCTCCATAGCTCGCAGGATTCTTATGCGCTATTTCAATTGACCTATTAATAATTGTTTTGGTTTGAGAATTATAGTCAGCACATCCACCGCCATCTACTACTGTCACTCGTATAACTCCTGGTGTTGTTCCTACCAATATCAATTCTTGTTCTCCATATACTTTACGTTTAGCTTTCCCTGGTTCTTCTATATCCCAAATCAAATAATCAGGTAGTGTATTAGCTTTAAATGTATATGAGTATAGGTGTTGTGGATGAATACCGTTTGATAAATTATTTGTACAACTTAATTCGAGCTTTTTATTTGCAAATAAATTCTTATAAATATTGCTTGTTACTCCATTGCAAGTTATTGTAGCACATAAAGTAACATCACCTTCATAACGTCTTGTTTCAGCTCCAATTTCTTGCATAAATAAAGCTGTACGTTCTACGACAATATCAGAAGTGTTTTGTCCATTAATAACGGATAACTTTTGTTTAGTGATTGGATTACTTGGCAAGCCATCTACAAAAGTATCTGTTGACCAGGAAATGGTAGCCATTGGAGGCAAATTCTCAACAAAATACGTTCCGCCGTCACATACTCCAAATTCACCATGAATAGTAGTTGGTATATAAGGGTTGCCGACTCCAACAGCATGCCAAGCATTCATAACAGATATATATATTCTTCAGAATCATTTCCATAAAGATTTCGTGCTGCTAACAACGATTTATCTCTAACATCTTGAAAATTTGAGTATGGAGTTAAATATAATGTTAGTGTATTATAAACTATTTTCATTGATTTATCAAAACCTATTCCATTAACGGAATATTCATGATTATTATCATTTACTCCATTTCCTCCATTTACTAATAAATAGAACCAATAGTTCATGACATTAGCTTTTCTATGAACACCCCCGAAATCACCATTTGGATTTTTTTCATCAACCCAATTCAACCCATTATAGGTATCAGGATAACCACAAGATTTAGGATTATATAAGTTTCTCATTATAGTATCCATATCTTCACCCATCTGCCAATTTGATCATGTGTTCTTCCTCCAACATAATTTTCTACACAAGCAGCCCAAATATCACTAATACTCTCACATATACCTCCCGGTTCTCCATAATATTGCAAATTTGCGGTTGAATTAGTTACTCCATGAGCAAATTCATGCGCAACAACATCCAAGACTCCTAAATGATGAGGCCATACAAAATGACACCCACCACCAATAATAATCATTCCATTATTCCAACGAGCAGTTTTTCCATAAACAGTACTTCCAAAATTAGTATAGATTGTTACCAAAGACCCATTCCCATCATATCCATTCCGTCCAAACTCATTTAAGAAAAAATCATATGTAACACTAGAAGCCCAATGGCATACTAATCCTGCATTTTTACTATTTATATCATTCTCCTGAAATTCAGATAATGACCAAATATTATTATCATCTTCATAAATTTCTGCGGAAGACAATATTGTATCTCTATCAAGATCATAAGTTTTATATTATGTACTTGATCAAATAAAATATATTTATCATTATCAAAAGATGTTTGAATCGTTTTTTCTCCATGTAAATGAAGTTCCGCCATACCTACAGCAGGAGAAACATCATATATCATTTCGTTCTTATAAACTAACGAACCATCAGTAGCAGAGATAAATACTTCATATGAAAATAAAGGAGAGACTGAAGATAATTCTATTCTATATACAAGAATAGGCAATGCATTGTTTGCTTTAAAAATCATCAATTCAGGATTTGGATAGTAAGACGCTAAAGAGTCTCCTGTTTTTTGTTTAATCATTTCTTCAAGTTCCACAGCCTCCCAAAAATAAGTTTGTGAGGGACAAACAGTTTTTGCTAGTTTAATAGCTTCAAATTCAGATATATTAGGGATGATAGAAATATCTTCAGAAAAAAGACCCAAACCGGTAATAGTATTTAAAGTATCGCCTGCACTATGAACGGTATATTGATAATTATGAACTGGAATTCCTTTATACAAAATATTATAGCGATAATGTGGATTATTGTTTAAATCATATAAAATTTGTTCGTCTCCAAGAGAAAAGTCAGAATTATTTGATCGAAGATAACGATTCAACACGTAAGTTGAATTACTTTTAGAATTTGCTTTCTGTGATGAGTTGTTAGATGTTTTATTCACATTGATTAAAGAATCATTGACAACATCAATACAAATGAATTGACTTGAAATAGTTTGTGTTGCCATAAAAATTATGGTCAACATTAAAATAATAAATTTTCTCATATTATTAATCAGATTTAAAGTTAATAAAATATTTGAGATTAATAAAATATGAATTTATAGCTATTATACCCTTTTCTCAAATGCAAAGATACGTATTATTTTTTGAATAAAAAAAATTATTACTGTCCGGTAAATTATTTTTTAAGCGATAAAAATTAGGATTGACATTTTTTTCGAAGTATCAACCCTTTTTGCTTTCTTTGTATTGTACAAAAAACTTAAACATGGGCAAAAACAGTGCAAACCGAATGCAGAATATCAAGTTTACTTGAATATTATGCTGAGGTGCCGACTATCATTTTTACAATAGTAGTAAAAACATCTTAAAGTGCAACTTGTAAAAATTTCCCTTTACCAGAAATTTGACATATACTAATTTCAGCCGGGACAAGTGCAGTTTCCCCCCAATTTAAGAGTACATCATCATTATCCATACTATGTACTACTAAATTACCCTCTACGCATGATATTATAGAGAACCCATTCTTTTTATTAATAAAATCACAAGTATCTCTTACCTCTACAATATTAACACAAAAATGCGAGTCATTTACGAGCTTTGCTATGTTTATTTCATTAAAAGCGTAATTAATCTTATCTATTTTCCAATTATCGAAATCGAAAGCCATAAGGGCGAAATCTGTGTGTAACTCTCGAGGTTTACCATCTACTCCCAGACGGTTATAATCGAATATACGATAAGTAATATCCGACGACTGTTGAATTTCCAGGATTAGGCAACCTTTTCCTATTGCATGCACGGTGCCTGCCGGAATAAAAAACACATCCCCTCTATGCACATAATGTTTTTGTACAATACTCTCTACATCATTGTCTTTCAACTTATCGAGGTATACGTTTTTTGAAAGGGGAGCTTTCCAGCCTGCAATGATATAAGCATTATCTTCGGCATTAAGCACATACCACATCTCACTTTTTCCTCGCATCTGATGTAGCTTTTGAGCCAAATCATCATCAGGGTGCACTTGAATAGAGAGTTTATCTGTGGCATCGATAAGTTTTACCAGCAATGGGAAGTCGCAGCCATACTCTTTTACCACATAATCTCCAAGGAGGGAAGCACCGTATTTAGTTACCAATTCAGGCAAAGAAGAGCCTGCAAGAGGACCATTAATCACGATACTTTGGCTATCAGTAAAAGCAGAAACATCCCAACTCTCCCCTACATTAAGGAGAGAGTTGGAATGATTTGATATATTTTTTATGTTTTCTCCGCCCCAAATTTTCTGCTTAAATACAGGGATAAATTTAAGGGGATAAAGTTTATTTTGCATTAATTATTTCTTAGGGAGCATTACAACTTCAACAATATTGCCTTGAGCTGCCAATTTTTTGAGAGTTTTTTGGATGTCTTTTGCAGTGATAGAATCAAGAACTTTCAAATAATCTGTAGAATCGAAGTTATAGAAATAATAGCGAGTAAGGGCTGTTTTCCAATAGCTATTAGTTTTTGAGTTAACTTCAAATTCTTTGCGCATGCTCTCTTTAGTTTTATTGAAGTCCTCCATAATCGGACCGTTTGCAATGATATCCATCACCTCTTTATGGATGATACTCATCAATTTCTCTTGTTTCTCAGGGTCGGTATCGAATTGCATAAGGAGTTTTGCTTTAGCAACCGGGATATTAGACATATAACCTGAGCAACCGACGCCGTAGCTACCACCCTCTTTTTCACGTATGCTCTCGAGATAGCGAGTAGAAAGGAGTTCACCGATAATATTCATCACAAGGCGATTCTTCATATCATATTTCATTTTACCGGTATACTCAATACGGTTTGAAGCGGTATTGGTTTGCATTTCTTTCTCAAAGTAGTTCTTAACCACACCTTTAGGAGAGCGGATGCCATTATCTACAAATTTCTCTTTTGCAGCGCCTGTTGCAGGGATACCACCAAACCAAGTAGCGATAAGAGTACGGAATTGCTCATTATCTTCGATATTACCAACAAGAATAACAGTGAAATCGGCAGGATTAGAGAATCTCTGTCTGAAAATTTCATATGCCTTATCTTGGTTGATTTTACCTAACCAATTCAAATCTTGAATAATATTGCGCTCGTGATGATTAGAAGTGACAGCAGAAATACTATCTTGGAAAGCAACTTTAGGGTTGCTGTCGCGAGAAGCAAGAATAGTAGTGTATAAGTCTACTAAAGATTTGAAGGACTCGTTGTCTTTGCGAGGGTTAGTGAAATACAAATAAGCCACTTGAAGCATTGTTTCGAAATCCTTAATAGAAGAAGAGCCGGAGATTTCTTCGCTGTACTCGTCGATAGACGGAGATACTGAAACTGTTTTACCGGCGAGGTATTTAGAAAGGTCCACCAAAGGATATTCAGCGATACCGGCTTGAGTAATGATATCTGTTGCAGCTTGAGCGGAAGGGAGGTCGGCAACGGCGACTTTACTATATCCGCCGGCAGAAATCATAGACATTAAAATTTGGTCGTTTTTAAAGTCTGTATTTTTTATAACAACCTTCATGCCGTTAGAGAGAGTAAATTCTTTTGTGCCGAGTTTTTCGTTAGCGGCTACTTTAACGATAGTACCAGGAGTAGGGTCGTTTTTAACGAAGTCTGTAATCACGTTAACCTCTTTTGGTTTTTCAACATTCAGGTTAGGCATTTCAGAGAGGAAGTTATACATATCTTTTTTAGTGATATTTTCGTCGCCTTTATCTTTACCTTGGAAGCTGAAAATAATATTTTTATCAGAGAAGAGAGATAAAAATACTTCATTAATTTCTTCAACGGAGAGAGTGTTAACTATGGCATTAGAGAATTTATATTCCCATTCGATACCAGGAATAGGTTCTGCATCGAGGTAATTTCTATAATATTCGCGTGCATAAGATATGTTTTCTCTTTTATCTTTTTCTTTAAGAGATTTCTCCATATC
>SAMEA3663283__coassemble_2432_pt1 | contig 5844 bp, 6 predicted proteins | sample SAMEA3663283__metabat2_low_PE_023 | metagenome-assembled genome bin SAMEA3663283 (sample SAMEA3663283) | pig gut metagenome | biome: pig gut; feature: pig-associated habitat; material: faeces | place: China | collected 2013 | reverse complement strand
ATCTGCTTCGATTTTCAAATGGTGGATAGCGTACCTACCGAGCCTTTCGACTTCAAAATGGACCATATCATCGTTGTAAAATAATCGTCGATAAAAGATTTATATTTGTAAAATGAGATTTCGATTGACTGCCATATTACTCACTGTGAGTGCGTTGCTATTTTCTCAAACGGGAAATAGTAGCTTCGGCTTCTTGTCGCTCCCTACCGGGGCTCGCCAAGCGGCTTTCGGCGGTTCGAATATCTCTATCTGTGATGGCGACTTGAATTTCGCTTTCAATAACCCTGCTTTGCTCTCTGTAGAAACACATAACATCCTCGGAGTCAACTATACAAACCTCTTTAACGATGTAAATATCGCTTCCGCTATTTACGGTAGAAATTTCGGAGATAAAAACTTCACCGCTTATGGTTTCCATTATATCGATTACGGTAGCTTTATCGAAACGTCGGTGACTAACGAGGTGTTAGGTAAATTTACAGCAAAAGATATGGCGTTGACTGCTATCTATGGCAGATGGCTTTCCCCTCGTTGGAGCGCCGGTATAGCGTTGAAAACGGTGTGCTCCGTTTACGAGCAATACAGCAGTTGGGGTATGGCTGCCGATATTGGCTTCTCGTATCATAATGAGAAAGCCCTCTTCTCCGCCGGTATTGTGCTTCGCAATGCAGGCGTGCAATTCAATAGCTATAGCCCTCTTAACGACAATTCTCGCCGTATGTTACCTATTGATTTACAAATAGGTATATCGCAAAAATTGCCAAAAGCTCCGATTCGCTTTTCATTGACGCTCCATAACTTACAGACGTGGGACCTTAGCACGGCTACCGGCGATAATACCGACGATAAAATGGCGGAAAAATCGAAAGCCGCCAGAGGCGCAGACATGTTTTTTCGACACACCATTTGGAGCGTCGAAATTTTACCATTGAAGAATTTTTATATCGTAGCATCATATAACCACCGTCGTAGAATGGATATGTCGGTACAAGGCAAACGTTCCGTTGCCGGATTCAGCTTCGGCGCAGGCCTTACCGTTAAGGATAAAGTCAGCATCGGCTTTTCTATTGTGCCTTATCAAACGGGTAGCCTCGGTTATAATGTTACATTAAGTACAAACCTTAAAGCATTTGGCGTAAAATGAAAAAAATAATCGTAGCTATCGATGGCTATTCTTCTTGCGGCAAGAGCACAATGGCTAAAGCATTGGCAGAATATGCAGGATATACTTACATAGATACCGGTGCAATGTATCGCGCTGTGGCTCTTTTCGGTATCAGAAAGGGCATAATTACTCCCGATGAAATCGATGAAAATCGCCTTAAATCGGAGTTGTGTAACATACAAATAGGCTTTAGAAAAGAGCACGATAAACAACATACCATCCTCAATGGCGAAGATGTAGAAGCTCTTATCCGAACCATGGAGGTTGCCGATGGTGCAAGCCGCGTATCTACTATCGGTTTCGTAAGAAAACATCTCGTGGCTCTACAACAAAAGATGGGGCGCGACAAAGGTATCGTTATGGATGGCAGAGACATTACTACCGTGGTTTTCCCTGATGCAGAACTTAAAATATTCGTAACCGCAGCACCTGAAACCAGAGCCCAACGTAGGTATAACGAGCTGAAAGAAAAAGGCGAAAGGGTAGTGTACGAAGATATTCTTAAGCAAGTAGTGGAGCGAGACTATCGCGATTCTCATCGTAGCGAATCCCCACTCACTCAAACTGCCGACTCTTTGCTGCTCGATAATACTACTCTTAATAAAGAGGAGCAATTTCAGCTCATTAAGTCGTGGTTTGACAAAGTTGTTGCCGAATAATATTTATTTCGTCTCCGCTCTGTTAAAAACTTGTTGATTATTTACTGTTTTATATGCGTGGAACATCCAAAAAAATATCATACCTTTGCATATGGATAACGAGATAACTACAATAAAACCAGCAAAAATTGCAATCGTTTGTTTTTCAGCAATTAGTAATGTAGCGGCAATTGTTCCACAACTTTACAGCCTGACGAAACGATATCCTATGCACGAATTTATCGTCATCAGTCGCAATTTTTTACACCCGTTATTCGCCTCATTGAATAACACTACTTTCATTGGAGCGGATATACGTGGTATTCACTCTACACCCAAAGGTATTTTTCTGCTCTTCAAAGAGTTACAAAAGCATAATCCCGACGTGCTACTGGATATGCAACTATCTTGGCGCACGAAATTATTATCATTCTTCTGCTCGATAAACAAGATTAAGTCTTATGCCATAAATCCCGAGAAGCAAGAGCAGAAACGCCTGATTGATAAAGGTGCCGATAAATACCACGCTATCAAGACAATATTTCAGCGTCAAGAAGAGTTATACAAGAGGTGCAACCTTATTTGTGACGACTCTTTTGTATCACTTCCCGAGCCTTCATCCGCTCAAAAAGAGAAGATAAGTAAATGCTATGGCGATAAAGTGTCGCAATTCTGGGTAGGCATCGCCCCTTTCTCAATGGCTAAAGGTAAAACGTTGCCTCTCAAAAAAATGAAAAATGTGCTCTCCGCCCTCGATAATCAGCCGAATACAAAGGTATTCCTTTTTGGCGCCGGAGAGATGGAAAACGAAATGCTCAACGATTGGCAGTCTATCTACAATAATGTATATGCCGTTCATACTAAGTTGAGATTAGACGAAGAGCTGGCTTTGATGTACCATTTGGACGTGATGCTGACGATGGATTCGGCAAATATGCACCTCGCATCACTGATGGCTACACCCGTAGTCAGCATCTGGGGCGCCTCTCACCCTTTTGCCGGTTTTATGGGGTGGAAACAAGATATGGATAACTGTATTGGAGTGGACTTCTCCTGCCGTCCTTGCACTATTCACAAGGATAAACCTTGCAAATTCGGCGATTATCGTTGCTTGGAGAGTATCCACTCAACTAAAATCATAGATACAATTTTAAAATTCAAACAAAAAGAACAAAACAATGGGTAAAATTATAGCAATAGCTAACCAAAAAGGTGGAGTCGGAAAAACTACTACCAGTATAAATTTATCGGCTTCACTCGCAAAATTAGGTAAAAAAGTACTCCTCATTGATGCCGACCCGCAAGCTAACGCTTCTTCAGGATTGGGTATTGATATAAAAGACTTAAAAACAACGATATACGAATGTATGATAGGCGAGGCTTCTTGCGCTGAGTCTACTTTCGACACCGAGATTGATAACCTTCGCATCATTCCTTCTCATATCGACTTGGTAGGTGCCGAAATCGAAATGCTCGAACTCTCCGATCGCGACAAACGTATGCGTAATATGCTTATCCCGGAAAAGGGTAAGTACGACTATATTATCATCGACTGCTCGCCTTCGTTAGGCTTGATTACTGTCAATGCCCTCACCGCTGCCGACTCTGTTATCATTCCTGTTCAATGCGAATTCTTTGCTCTGGAAGGTATTGGTAAACTATTGAATACCATTAAGATAATTAAAAATGGTTTAAACCCTACTTTAACAATTGAGGGCTTCCTCCTTACTATGTTCGACGGCCGTCTTAAATACGCCAATCAAGTGGCAGAAGAGGTTAAAACTCACTTCGGCAATATGGTGTTCAATACCCTTATTCAACGTAATGTAAAACTCTCCGAGGCTACTTCTTTCGGTCAGCCTGCTTTGGTTTATGAGCCTGCTTCTATTGGCGCGAAAAACCATATCGACCTCGCTAAAGAACTTATAGAGAAAAATAGCATCGAAGAGAATAACAATAACAATCCTCAATAAATCAACGAAATATGACTAAAAATAATAGATTAGGACGCGGTTTGGGCGCACTTATCTCTACTGAAGAACCTACCGCTGCTGTCGGTTCTACTATCTTCAATGAGGTGCCAATAAGCCAAATAAAACCAAATCCTAACCAACCTCGTAAGGATTTCGACGAAGAATCGTTACAAGAACTCGCCGTTTCTATTAAAACTAACGGTATTATCAGCCCTATCACTCTTCGTAAAATTAATGATAACGAATATCAAATAGTGGCAGGAGAAAGACGTTACCGCGCCTCTATTATGGCTGGAATAGATAAAATTCCGGCTTATATTCGCGATGCTACCGATGAACAAGTGATGGAGATGGCTCTTATCGAAAATATTCAACGCGAGGACTTGAATGCTATAGAAATAGCGCTGAGCTATAACAGCTTATGCGCTACTTTAAACCTTACTCAAGAGGCTCTCGCCGAAAGAATTGGTAAGAAAAGAGCTACTATTACAAACTACTTGCGCTTGCTTCGCCTCCCTGCCGAAATACAAATCGGTATTAAAAATAAAGTAATTGAGATGGGCCATGCCCGTGCTATCGCCGGTATTAACGATGCTCAATTGCAACTCAAAATATACAATGAGGTGGTGAAAAAACAAGCTTCAGTGCGCCAAACAGAAGAGATGGTGCGTAACGCTCTTAACTCTACTACCGATAAACCCGTCTTTAGCTCGGACGAATACAATAAATTACAAGATAGCCTCTGCTCTTTGTTCAATTCCAAAATCAAATTGAAATACAACGAAAACGGTAAAGGCTCTATTTCTATCCCTTTTAAAAACGACGAAGACCTTAGTCGCATAATGTCGCTACTCGACAAAATTAAATAATGGTAATAAAATTGCTTAAATACAAATCTTACATAGTTGCAATATTGTTATTGCAACTATGCTTTTTGTGTCATAGCCAATCCACATCGTCGACAAATATTACATACAATATCTCAGATAGTATTTTCAATACTTTTGAAAATGCTATGGATTCTGCCGATATCGTGCCTGTCGACACAGCAATTGTTATTACCGATACTCTACAAAATATTATCGATACCGAACTTAAAGAGTTGCCTATCGATATCGTGACACCCGACTCTGCGACATCCGACTCTGCGACTCCGGATTCTGCTACATTAAATAAAAAGAAGAGGTTGTCGAAAAAATCTATGGACACTGGAAGCGACCCTTATCATATCAAACCAAAACCTTATGACGAAATGCCCGACAGCATATATGATAAGCTGTATGGCATTGCCCCTAATTATCTTACAGGTGACTCCTTAAAAGATTTTAAACGCCATCAACGTGCCCTCCGTCGCTATTACTTGCGCGAGAATTTCTTGCCGGACCCTAATAAAAGCCTTTGGTACTCGCTTACTTTCCCCGGATTAGGTCAAATTTATAACAGAAAATACTGGAAACTCCCTATCGTTTACGGCTGCTTCGTAGGCGTAACGTATGCTATTGTTTGGACTTCCAATCAATACAGCGATTATATGCGCGGTTATAAAGAGGCTTGTGACGTAGACCCAAATACAAATTACCACTTGAAATTATTACCCGCCGGATACCCTGAAAATCAAGCGGAACAATATATGCTTACCCAGTTGAACTCTTTCCGCCGTTATAGAGATTTGTGTATCGTTGCCGGTGTCGCTGTCTTCGCTCTCTCCGTTATCGATGCTTATGTCGATGCTCAACTGGCTAATTTCGACGTTTCACCGGACTTGTCTATGAAGATTCGCCCTAAATTCGATACCGTTTACAATACCGGTGAAACCGCAGTCGGATGCCAAGTACAATTTAATTTTTAAATCATTAAACATGAAAAAGACTTTTTTATTATTAATACTTTCTATCCAATCAATTATCTTTGTTGCTCAATCAAGCGATAATAATTACGCTTTGGGAAATGATAGTATCGTTGCTACTCAATCTATTGTTTACGACTCTATCTACGAATTCAACGCCACTCTCGACTCTCTTATTCACGACTATTATATAACGAAAGCTTTTATGCCCGATTGCGATAG
>SAMEA3663283__coassemble_1652_pt1 | contig 8889 bp, 11 predicted proteins | sample SAMEA3663283__metabat2_low_PE_023 | metagenome-assembled genome bin SAMEA3663283 (sample SAMEA3663283) | pig gut metagenome | biome: pig gut; feature: pig-associated habitat; material: faeces | place: China | collected 2013 | reverse complement strand
AGAATATAATAAGCAAAGATAATTATAATCCAAGCAGTTGTCGACATAGAAGTAACCATACCGTGAAGCAATCCGGCAGGACCGCTCACAAATACGGCACCCACAAGCGACATAAGAATCAAGGCAAATACCCTCATAAATTGCTTGACAACATTACCGAGTTCTTCACCAATTATCTCCGGCAAAGAAGCCCCATTACGGCGCAAAGAGAGCATACCGGAAAGATAATCGTGAACGGCACCGCCGAAGATAGAGCCGAAAACTATCCACAAAAAAGCGGCAGGACCATACATAGCTCCCATTATAGCACCAAAAATAGGACCTAACCCGGCGATATTCAAAAACTGAATAAGAAAAACTTTCCATGCCGGCATAGGCACATAATCAACCCCGTTAGCAGAAGCTATTGCCGGAGTAACACGGCTCGAATCAACTCCAAAAACTTTAGCCACGAAACGACCGTAAAAAACATAGCCTAATATAAGCAGTATTATTGATACTATAAAAGAAACCATAATGATATATTATTTAAAGATTATTTCTGGCGCGGGAACAGCAAAATAGGAGTACCCGTAAACTCCCAATTTTCTCGTAATTTATTCTCTAAAAAGCGCATATAAGGTTGCTTTATATATTGGGGTAAATTTGCGAAGAAAACGAAAGTAGGCACTTGGGTATCAGGCAGCTGCGATACGTATTTGATTTTTATGTACTTACCCTTATAAGCAGGAGGGGGATAATTCTCGATAAGAGGCAAGAAAAACTCATTAAGTTTGGCAGTAGATATTTTACGTTTTTTATTTTGATAAACCTCCATTGCCGTCTCTACAACCTTAAAAATACGTTGTTTAGATATAGCCGAAGTAAAGATAATCGGGAAATCGGTAAACGGAGCCAGGCGCTCACGAATGGCGGTTTCATAACGCTTAATATCTTTTGAAGTCTTACTCTCGACAAGGTCCCATTTATTAACGCAAACCACCAAGCCCTTTCTATTTTTCTGAATCAGAGAGAATATATTAAGGTCTTGACTTTCAATACCACGGGTGGCATCAATCATCAAAATACAGACATCAGAATTTTCTATAGCACGGATAGCACGGATAACGGAATAATACTCTATATCCTCGTTAACTTTAGCTTTTTTACGGATACCGGCAGTATCTACGAGATAAAAATCCATACCGAATTTGTTATAACGGGCATAAATAGAATCGCGGGTAGTGCCTGCAATATCGGTAACGATATGACGGTCTTCACCGATAAAGGCATTAATAATAGAGGATTTGCCGGCATTAGGGCGACCAACAACGGCAAAACGAGGAAGATTTTCCTCAAGAAGAGTGTCATTATCCGGCAAAAAAGTAACCAAATGGTCGAGTAACTCACCGGAACCAAGGCCATTAACTGCAGAAAAAATAAACGGATCGCCGAGACCTAAAGAATAAAATTCCGCGGCTTGATATTGAAGGTCGAAAGTATCGACTTTATTAGCGACGAGGACAATATTCTTTTTTGAAGCACGAAGGATTTTTGCCACATGAAGGTCCAAATCAGTAATGCCACTAAGCACGTCAACGACAAATAAAATCACATCAGCCTCTTCAATAGCGATGGCAACTTGGCGATTTATCTCTTCTTCAAAGATATCATCGGAGTTAACCACCCAACCACCGGTATCAACGATAGAAAAATCTTTACCACACCATTCACACAGACCGTATTGACGGTCACGCGTAGTACCCGCCTCCTCATTAACAATAGCGCGACGGCTTTTCGTAAAACGATTAAAAAGAGTGGACTTGCCCACATTAGGGCGACCTACAATAGCTACTAAATTACTCATTATTCATAAAAAAATCGGGTTACACACTCACCTTCTCAGACTACCCCGTGACCACAGCATAATGCATGAAGCGGAAAAGTAACCCTTTGTTAAACATTAAATTTATTCCATTGCAAAGGTACAAAAATTTTTTTAACAACATAAACAGAGTAATATTTTTAATGCTACTCTCAACAATATATAATGAATTTTACCATTGTAAAAAAAAATCGTACCTTTGCAGAGCCGAAATCGTAGTCTATTGCACGTTGCCGTAGACATAAAAACGACGGATTATCTATTATATGCATAAAGCAGGTTTTGTAAATATTGTGGGCAACCCGAATGTAGGTAAGTCCACACTGATGAATGCCCTTGTAGGCGAAAGAATTTCCATTATCACTTCTAAAGCGCAAACAACTCGCCATAGAATAATGGGCATCGTAAACGGAGAAGACTTTCAAATAGTTTACTCCGACACACCCGGAGTTCTAAAACCAAATTACAAGTTACAAGAGAGTATGCTGAATTTTTCGGAATCTGCATTGACAGACGCCGACATACTACTTTACGTGACCGACGTGCTCGACAGTGCCGAGAAAAACGCCTTCTTTATGGAGAAAGTAAAGGCGATGAAAGACGTAAAAACTATACTTATAATCAACAAAATAGACCTTATCGACCAACCTAAATTGGAAGAACTCGTAGATTTTTGGCACGCCGAGTTACCCCACGCTGAAATATTCCCCGTATCAGCAATAGAAAAATTCAATATCGAGCCCCTTTTCAAACATATCAAAGACTTACTTCCGGAATCTCCGGCATTTTTCGACAAAGACGCTCTAACCGACCGCCCGGAACGCTTTTTTGTCAACGAAATAATACGAGAAAAAATACTACTTAATTACGATAAAGAGGTGCCTTATGCCGTAGAAGTAGCCGTAGAATCTTTTAAAGAAGACGACAACATCATACGCATCAGTGCCGTAATATTCTGTGAAAGAGAATCGCAGAAAGGAATATTAATAGGTAAAGGAGGCTCGGCATTACGAAAAGTAGGTACCGAAGCCCGCCACGACATAGAGAGATTTTTCGACAAAAAAGTATTCCTACAACTTTACGTTAAAGTAGAAAAAGAATGGAGAAACAGGGAGCGCAAACTCCGCAACTTCGGCTACCAAATCGAGCACCAATAATTATTAATTACAAATATTTAAAAAACCCATCTTATGATTAAAAAAAGCATTTACATTTTTGTTTTGCTATTTGTAGTGTCACTAATCATCTATATAACAGATGCACGACGATACAATTATAGCAAACCTGAATTAGTTAAAACCGAGCTAATTCCTATTTATGCCACAGACACTATTCAGCACACTCAAATGCACAAGTTCATTTGCCTTTACAAAAGTAAATTAGACGAGTCGATGAATCAAGTAATAGGTTTTGCACCCGAGACAATGGAGCCAAAACAGCCCGAGAGTGAACTATCGAACCTCATTGCGGACATCATGCTCGAAGAAGCCCGCAAAACCGAGCCATCAACGGCTGCTTGCGTCGCAAATATGGGTGGGTTCAGAGCTACTCTATACCAAGGTAACATCACTATAGGCAATATTTTCAGTATTTTACCTTTTGAAAACACCCTTGTTATACTGAAATTAAAGGGAAGTGACATCATAGAATTAGCAGACATCATCGCTATGAGAGGCGGAGAAGCAGTATCCGGAATAACATTGCATATCAACGGTAAAGGAAGTGCCGATAATCTACTCTTACAAGGCGAAAAAGTAGACCCTGAAAAGGAATATTATATTACAACAAACGATTATCTCTCTTTTGGCAACGACCAAATGACTCCACTTGCCAACTATTCCGAAATAATAAAACCGGGCACAACTATAAGAGATATTATGCTCAATTACATTACTAAAGAAACTGCAAACGGCAGAGAAATAAAAGGCAAAAAAGACGGTAGAATAACAAAATAAAAGGAGAAAAACAATATGAAACACAATATATTATCAATCATTATAGTAGTGGCACTACTCATGACAGGATGTAAACAAGAACGCACACCACTACAAATAATATTTACAAACGACAGTCACAGTCAAATAGAGCCAATCAAAGACAGAGGGGGATATGAAGCCAGAGCAGCGGTAATCGACTCATTACGCAAAGAAAATCCCAACACCATATTACTTGATGGAGGCGATATGTTTCAAGGATCACCATATTTCAATTTCTATAACGGACGTGTAGAAGTAGAAGCATATAACCTTATGGGATATGATGTAGCCACATTGGGCAATCACGAATTCGACCTTGGTATAGACACATTAGCAGCACGCATCAAAGAGATGAATTACAAGATAGTATGCAGTAATTACGACGTGCAAGGCACACCACTCGAAGGCTTGATATTGCCATATACTATAATAGAAAAGGAAGGATGGAAAATAGGCATATTCGGATTGTGCGTCAATCCAAGCGGACTCATTTCGCCACTCAACATACCGGGAGTAACTTACGAAGACCCGATAAAAGCCGCTGAGAAATATGCCGACATACTTCGTAATAAAGAGAAATGCAATTTGGTAATTGCACTCTCTCACCTCGGGTTATTCACTTCGGAATCGCCCGACTCAATATGCGATAAAAGCTTGATAGAGAACAGCAAAGCAGATATTGACATAATCATCGGCGGGCATACAAATACCCAACATGGGGGGTATAAATTTGCCAATCAAAACGGTGATAGTGTATTAGTGGCACAAGAGCAAAAATCCGGTCTCAACATATATAGTTTGACGGTGAAATAAAAAAAGTTTAAGAAACATTTTGCCAATTCAAATAAAAGATATACCTTTGTGCCGGCTTTCGAGCCAAAGCAAACTAAACTTTAAATAATTAATAATTATGTATTTAGACGCAGAAACGAAAAAAGAAATCTTTGGAAAATACGGAAAGTCTAACACTGATACCGGCTCACCAGAGGCTCAGATAGCATTGTTTTCATACCGTATTAGCCATTTGACTGAGCACCTCAAGTCAAATCATAAAGATTATAGCACAGAGCGCGCACTTAAGATGCTTGTAGGTAAACGCCGTAGAATGCTCGACTATTTAAAACAAATCGACATTGAGCGTTACCGCGCTATCGTTAAAGAGCTTGGTCTTCGTAAATAATTCAAGTTCTTTACAAAAAATAAAAGAGGTTGTGTATTTCTCGACACACAACCTCTTTTTGTATACAAGAAAAAAATGTATATTTGCAAAACGAAACAGCATCAAATAATAATTGATATTAACAACCATAAAACAGAATAATTATGATAGTTACAACGACACCAACCATCGAAGGCTACGAGATAAGAGAGTATAAAGATATAATATTCGGAGAAGTAGTAGCAGGAGTAAACATCATCAAAGACTTTAAAGCATCATTAACAAACTTTTTTGGAGGGCGCAGCGGGTCATACGAAGAAGAGCTGATAAAATCGCGCTACAACGCACTAAAAGAATTGGAAAATCGCGCGCAACAAATAGGGGCAAACGCAATAGTAGGCGTAGACATCGATTACGAAACATTAGGCAACAACGGCAGTAACATGCTCGTAGTCATCGCCTCCGGCACAGCAGTAGTCGCCGTGAAGAAATAGAAAAAGGTGATTAGAGAGCGGACATTGTTTTACTTCAATAATCCCTCGACTATCAAAATATAATCACTACTTTTTACACAATCAAGTACAATGATTATGTAAAAAAGTAGTGATTTAATAATAGTTACGTCAATTATTTTATAACTATTTTATATTCATCTCATAAGATACTTTTTTCCAGCGACTTTCGCAATAGTTAATGTCATTTTTCCAACGACTTTCGCAATAATTGATGTCATTTTTCCAGCGACTTTTATCTGTTTTTATGCTTTTTTTCTAACGAGATTTCACTATTCCGTTGCTGTTTTCCATAAAAATAAAAAAAGAGAAAGTGCATCCCTCATACTCAAATCCAAACCTGAACACTTTGCATATCCTCAACTTGTTATCCTTGCATCTTCCAACTTTCTTCCCCACATAATAGAACACATCATTAGTGCTGATGGAATCCACATATTCAGGAAGAAAGGGCTACAAGTTGTCATAGACAGGTTTTGTATTCACTTCTCTTATATCATTCTCAGGAAGTGAATACACCTGCTTCTCTCCAAGATTGAAAAAAGCCAAGAATGCAGGGCTAATAAGGATATGCTTCATTCTCTGGTCAAGAAGAAATGTAAAACTAATGCCTTTGACTTGGATGAAGATTTCATCCTTTTCTGTATTCATATCCATACATAGTTTTGAACTTTACTCTTGCTTTTTCTTCAATTACATCATCAGGTTCAAACTGTGCATATTCATCTTCTGACCTCAATTCCCTAACAATCTTTTCAAAATGATAGTCATCAAGAAGTTGTTGATTCTCCCTTTTATCATCTTCATTCAAATTGCCAGTCAAATGCCTTATTTTATAACTCAGTTCTTCTATGGTCTGTTTGTTGGATTTTTTTTCTGCATATAGGAGTATTGCTGCTCCTATAGCAAGTATAGCTATTGCTTCAATCATTACATTTTATGATATATGTTTCAAAATCAATAATCCATTTGTTTTCCATAAGGAACTCTACACCCAATACACCATGTATCTGTACACCTGTTTCCTCTTGCACTTGTGCAATAGCATCAGTAGCATCAAGTACAGAAAAGGTAGAGGTGTAATCAACCCCTCCAAAGTTGAATGTGGCTTCAATAACAGGAGTTTCCTTGTAATGTCCCTCAATTCCCATTGTCCTACAAATACTATCAAGCAATTTAAACTTATCTTTGAAATGTTCATATACGAAATCAAAAAGGCTATTGTGGGTAGCTCCTGTGTCTATAAGAAAACACAAATTCTTTAGCTTGCCTGATGTTACTATCAGTGGTAAGCCTGTCTTTTGTAAGCCTAAAGTAAGTGGAAATTCCATTAGTTAATTCTTTTTAACTTTATATTTTCTGTTGTGTTGTAATTTATTTTGGTATACATGATTCCACTTTCTCCCAAGTCTAAATCATCATAGTTTAATCTACCACTCTCGCGAGTTACATTATACTCTCTTGACAGAACAATGGCATTTGATTCTTCTAATAAATTATAAACAACTTTACTATTTTCATTGATACATATAAGTTTACTATTCTCAGTATCTAAGATATAAGTTACATATTTTCCAAATTCAAAATCTTTGAGGTAGACAAACATGGTCTGATTTTCTTTGAAAGATATAATATTCTCCCCATAATTATAGCTGTTATCCCAATGCTTGGTTTGAGTTTTCTCTGGATGTTCAATATTCCTTATAGTACCAGATTCAGATTCATAAACATCGATTTCTTCTCTTTTTTCTTCACCCCAATATTGGCAAACATACCAATCTCCAACAATATTAAACTGGTTTTCATACTCATTATTCTTACAACCTACAAGTACTAAACACAAAATGAAAATGCAGAAAAGCCTTCTTCTATTCATATTTATAATTTTTAGTTATTCAGTATTCCAATAATTACTCTCATCCTTCAAAAGCATCAGCCAATCCACTTTCAACATCTTCTCTACTCCAACCACCATAATAAGCTTGTTCATCTCCATAAGGGTCACTCCAATTATCTGCATCATTCATCTTTTCAGATTCATAGTCCCAAAAGGATGTTTTATGGGATTCTGTTTTGGAAATGGTTCTTTTAGATACTGCCTTAGCAGGAGCCTTAGCAGGAAATAATGTAGTTTTGCCTATATCTGATTTTTCCATTAGCAAAGGAAATATTTTGCCGCTACTATTGGCAACAATTGAGATTACAGGCTCTTTTGGTATCCCTTTTAAAGAAACAAAGCCTATATTAGCCCCGTAAGTAAAATACAATTGCTTTGTATTAGGTTGAACTTTGACATATAGTATCTCACAATGTACTAATTCTTTAAATGCTTCTACTGAATAAGTGCAGATGTAGGCTAAGCCATCAAAAATGACTTTGTTGTTTAACTGATGAAGGTTTATTTTTTCTTCTTTGTCACCGAGAAAAGCCTTGAGAGAAAAGAGATATTCTTCCTTAATAGTCCATATTCTATCATATTTCAATGGAACAACAATATTCCCTAAGGTATCAATAATACCCCACTTCTTTTCAAGATAATGACATTCCATTACACGAGAAAACCCGCAAGTAAATTGTGGGTCACACCAAGAATATTTGCCAAAAGGAATAACTTGGTTGTTGTTAATATCAATATAAGCATATTGATATTGATGGTTTCTGACCAATGACAAACCACAACTGAATGGTTGCATTTCCATGTATTGAGGTGGAATAACAACTTCTCCTTTTTGGTTCTTAGCTCCCAATAAGCCATCTTCCTGAAATATGATATAGTCTTTATCCATGCTGCCTTTTTGTGTCCATACCACAAAAAGAAAGGTGCAGGCTCTACCTTGAATGTGTATCAGAATGTATCACAAATACCTATAACCATACAATCAAGGAAAGCCCAAACCTTATGGCATGAGCATTCACTTACTTGCTAATGATGGTTATATCCTATTGAAATTGGTGATTTCTCTGATAACAACAAGCAATAAGCAAACACTTCTTTTTCTAATATGTCTTGTTAAACTTCTATTTCATTGCTAACTTTTTTGTTTCTGCAAAGATACGATAATTCTGCAAGAAACAAGCATCAAATCGGTCAATTTATCCTTAATTCCGCACACTATTACAAATATAACTTTTTAAGTACTTGAGAAACAAAAAGTTGCGCAGGAGTTTGCCATGTCAGATTTTTTACCTATCTTAGTGTTGTAAATCAAAACATGTATCAAACCCGACAGACATGGTAAAGATAGCAATAAAATCTTAGAAACTCTCTCCTTTTTGAGGAATTTTTTCAATAATGGAGCAATTTGTCTCCAAGCTCTCATCTATAATCGACTCAACCCTCGGTATGAGATGCAGACTGTATGGTTATCAATACAGCGA
>SAMEA3663283__coassemble_1641_pt1 | contig 8963 bp, 7 predicted proteins | sample SAMEA3663283__metabat2_low_PE_023 | metagenome-assembled genome bin SAMEA3663283 (sample SAMEA3663283) | pig gut metagenome | biome: pig gut; feature: pig-associated habitat; material: faeces | place: China | collected 2013 | reverse complement strand
CAGTCTCGGAAATCGAAGCCCCGTCAGCCCCTAAAATCGAGTTTTCGTCCGAAGCCCCTAAAATCGAAGCCCCGTCAACTTCCTGTTTCTCCGAAAATAAGTCGATAACAGATAAGCCGTCATTATTCGGAGCGGCAAATAACGAAGCGAGGCGAATACTCAGTACCGCCGTTAATACGATGATTGTGAATGTTATGGATAATCTTTTTATTCTTCCCATTTTAATAAAAAAACATTCTCGCTACCGTTTTAGCTAAATCATCGACAAAGCCTTTTTTATGATTTTTGCCACTTCGAGTTGTGGGTCGTCTTTAACTATTTTGTCCACGGTTTTTTGCGAAGCTTGTTGTTGGAAACCGAGCATTACAAGGGCGGCTACAGCCTCATGCACTTTTTCGTTGTTTGCAGCCGTGTCGATAAGTGGCAGATTAGCAGAGTCTTCGCCTTTCGTCACCTTATCTTTTAGGTCTACAATAATGCGTTGTGCCGATTTCAGACCGATACCCTTTACGGCTTTGATAGCATTAACATTACCGGTTATGATAGCCTCTTTGAGTTCTGCTGTCGTAAAGCTCGACAGTATCATTCTTGCCGTATTTGCACCTATTCCGCTTACCGAAATTAGCAGAAGGAAGATGTTTCTCTCCTCCTCTTGTAAAAAACCGAATAGGGTGTGGGCATCCTCTCTTATATTCTCGTAAACGAAAAGACGCGCACTGCTCATATTTTGTAACTCGCTGTAAGTCAGTAAAGAAATATTCAGCAGATACCCTATTCCGCCTGTCTCTAAAACGCAATAAGTAGGCGTCAAATTCGTAATTTCTCCTTTTATATAGTCAATCATTTTATAATCATTAAGAATTTACAAAATTACATTTTTTTCTTCATTTGGCAAAATGTAATTTTATGGTCTCTTTTCTAATAACGTAGGGTTACAATAATTTATTATTTAATGGCTATTATCTTAACTTTATTATAATTCCGGAGTCTCTAAAAGCCATTCAATTACGGATTTTACTTGAATTGTTTTACCATTAATATTCAACTCTTTTGACTCGGTATCTGAAAGTAAAAGCAAATTGTTGCACTTTAGTTGTTCTGACGATGCTATAAGTGCCGATGTTTCGCGTTTGAGTGTCTTTGGATTATCTATGTCATACGCTACTTGTATTAACAAAAGAGGCACACTTTTATCACAAACAACAAAATCAACCTCTTTGCTTTTTGACGATTGTTTATAGTAGTATATGTCAAAATATCTATTTGCATAACGCCTTAATAATTCGATATATACAATATTTTCCAATTTCCAATTTTGAGCTCGCGAATTCCGAAATTATTCCATTTTTGAGCTCGCGAATTCCGAAATTATTCCACATCAATCTCTGCAAATGAATTAGCGAATTAGCGAATGCTTTATTTATCCTAACGTTGGGGGTTTGAAATAACTGCTATCTGATTCTTTTGCATACGATAAGAGAAGTCGCTTAACGGCGCGAAAACTTTGTTGATGAGTTATGTCGCTAATACCTCTTTTTGTGCCCGGTTTTCAGAAACGAAAACCACTGCTTAAGCGGCACGTCAAAGCCTGTTCCTCTCATATAATTATATGTGGCGAGGTTCAGCCCGTCGTTCCACTTCTCCCAATCTATTCCGAGCGGGTCGATGAATGGTATCTCGTTGTTGGCAAATGGGTTATCTTTTTGTTCTACAGCTCGGGCTCCTACACTTTCGGGGTTTTTGCCGGAACTGCTGTGGTATGTCATTGCATATCTATGCCAAAATGCACTCTGTATAAGTCCCTCTGCAAATAGGTCTCTTACTCTGCCAAGAGAGTCGAAGAGTTCCGCTTCGGTCTGACTTGGAAATCCGTACATCAAGTAGGTGTGTACCATTATGTTATGCTCGCTCAAGTTGCGAATGCACTCTGTTGCGCTCTCAATAGTCACCCCTTTGTTTATCAACTTAAGCACCCGCGGTGATGCTACTTCGAGTCCCCCGCTCACGGCAATGCAACCCGATTTGGCGAGTAACCAACAGAGTTCGGGAGTGAAACTGCGGTCGAATCGTATGTTTGTCCAGTAACTAACTGTAAGTTTGCGTTTTATAATCTCTTCTGCCAATTGTCTCAGTACTGCAGGTGGTGCCGCTTCATCCACGAAATGGAATCCGTTCTCGCCTGTTTCTGCCATCAATGCCTCCATCCTGTCGACAATAACGCCGATGTCGCACCGCTCAAAACGACAGATGTAGTCGAGAGTCGTGTCACAGAAGGCACATTTTGCCCAGTAGCAACCGTGCGCCAGCATCATCTTATTCCATTTTCCATCACTCCATAAGCGATGCATCGGGTTTGTACTGTCCGTGAAATTCAAGTACTTATCCATCGGGAGACCATAAGTTGTCGGTGCGGGCAGTTCCCCAAAAGGAATATTCTCCCCACTCTCCGCATTGTAAAACTTTACAACTTTTAGGCTTTTCGTCTCTTCGACTCTTAGACTTTTCGTCTCTTCGCCTTTTATACTGTAAAACTCTTCGTCTCTTAGACTTTTAGTCTCTTCGTCTCTTAGACTCTCCGCCATTGCGGTCCGAATAAGTTCCCCTCCCGTCACAATCCTTAGCAACGGCAGCTCCCCATCGTCATAAGTGATATAGTCGATATACTCAAAAATGCCCGGATCAGTCAGTTTCCGCAGTTCAGTATTCACGTAACCGCCTCCCATGATAGTTTTTATCTTCGGATGATGCCGTTTGATATGTTCCGCGCAGAAGATGCATTGCAACAGATTTCCCGGAAATGGCACGGAAAAAGCCACAAAATCGGGTTTGTAAAGCTCTAATTTTTCCTCTAAAATCTCTAAAGTGATGTCGGTGACAATACTTCGAGGAGCGTATAATTCCCTTTCGATAATATCGAAATGCGTAATATATGTGCAGAGATGCTCGGCGTAGCGAATCAATTCAAAATGTTGGTCAACAAGGTGTATGACGTCGGTTATGTTCTTGATAAACAGACTACAAAGATATTTTGCACGGTCGTAATTACCGGCAACACCGTAGTCGTATTCCAGCTCCTCTTCCGCTTCGATGCGAGGCATGTTTTCCCAAAAATCAGTTCGTGCGAATAGGGTAGAGCTGCTCTGTTTCTCTCCTCTAAGGAATGCAATTATAGACTCTACCTTGTCGATATAGAAATTTTTGTTGCTCAGTATGTTACGAATGCTTTTTGGCAATTTGTCTCGCTCTTCCGCCTTGGCAAAAATTTTAGTCAGATTATGACGAGTAAAGAGTCGGTCGATAAGTTCAATTCCGAGGTCAGCCTGCTGAGCATCAATACCTTTACTTCTCAAAAAACCTGTCAGATGAGTAATTGCCGGGTACGGCGTATTCAATTGCGTTAAAGGGGGTTGTATCAATAATATCATCTAAAAATCTTTTTTATTTCCACTGCAAATTTACAATATTTATCTTAAACGCCCAACCATAATTTATAACTCTGTGTTTACACCCTGTCTAACATCTGATCACCCTACATCCCTCACCGCCCTACATCCCTCACCGCCCTACATCCCTTATTTCTCTACATCCCTTATTGCCTCTCATCCCTAATTGCCCTACATCCCTCTCACCCACTTTTAAATCATTGTTTACCGCACAAATCCCTCTTTATATCACCATTTACTTTCCCTCACAGCCTCTTAATCCTAAAAAACAGTCAAATTTCGTACAGAAAAGCAAGAAAAAATTAGTTTGCTATTCAAAATTTGACTACCTTTGTATTTCGATTCTTATAGCAAAAGAGAAAGTCGCCTTTCAAAAGTTGCTGCTTAATACAATTCGCCTTGACGGAAATACTACTATAAAAATTCGCCTTGACGGATAAGCACCCCTCCTTCCTTTAGCTTAGAAGTCACAGCGAAGAGCTTTTTTGGTACTTTTTTTGCGGTAAAAAAAGTACAATAAACAATCGCGAAGCACCAAATAATCGATGCTTTAAAATAATTAATAAACTGGAAAGTAGCCTGATAAACTGATTAAATTGCAGAAATAATAAAATTTCGCCTTGACGTATAAGCGTAAAGAAAAACGAGTATTTTTGCGTAAACGAGGGTCGTTGTTTGAAGGAGCGAAGCGACTGAGTTTCGAGCCGAGTAGCAAAAAGAGTAGTTTTTTAGCTTTGGAGTCACAGCGAAGAGTTTTTTTGGTACTTTTTTTGCGGTAAAAAAAGTACAATATAACTATAAACTTGAAATTCAAAAATGAAAACGAGTAATATAAAAATTTGTGTCGTCGGCCTCGGTTATGTCGGGCTCCCTCTGGCACGCCTCTTCTCTACAAAATTCCTGACTGTCGGTTTCGACCTCAACGCCGATAGGGTAGCAACGCTCATGTCCGGACACGACTCTCTGCTCGATGTGCCGGACTCCCTTTTGCGCGATGCTATTGATAATCATGGATTTCGATGCACCGCTTGTAAGGAGGAGATTGTCGATTGTAATTTCTATGTCGTTGCCGTGCCTACCCCGGTGGATAGAGATAATAGGCCGGACCTCACTCCGCTTCTCGAGGCTTCTGCCCTTGTGGGAAGCGTGCTTCATAAAGGCGATGTAGTAGTTTATGAATCAACAGTTTACCCCGGTGTAACGGAACAAGAGTGCGTGCCGGTAATCGAACGAGTTTCGGGTCTGAAATATAATGTCGACTTCTTCGCCGGTTACTCTCCCGAGCGCATCAATCCCGGCGATAAACAGCATACTGTAGAAAATATAAGGAAGGTAACTTCCGGCAGTACTCCCGAGGTGGCGGACTTTTTGGATGCCGTCTATTCGTCTGTCATTAAGGCAGGTACGCACCGTGCCCCTTCTATCATGGTGGCAGAGGCAGCAAAAGTTATAGAGAATGCTCAACGTGATATCAACATTGCCTTTGTAAACGAATTGGCTAAGATTTTTAATCTTATGGGTATTGATACACAGGCAGTTCTCGAAGCTGCAGGTACCAAATGGAATTTCTTGCCATTCCGCCCCGGTCTCGTTGGCGGTCACTGTATCGGTGTCGACCCTTATTACCTTGCTCAATGCGCTCAACGATATGGTTATAACCCGGAGATTATCCTTGCCGGGCGACGGATGAACGATGGTATGGGTGAGTATGTAGCGCGCCAAGTTATTAAGGCTATGCTGAAGAAAAATATACAAGTACTTGGTAGTAAAGTTCTTATCCTTGGTTTTTCGTTTAAGGAAAACTGTCCTGATATACGCAATACTCGCGTCTATGATATCTATCGCTCTTTAAAAGAATATAATATAGATGTGGAAATTTACGACCCTTGGGTTAGTCCGGAAGCCGTCCGTCGTGAATACGGTATCGAGGTAAAATCCTCCCAAACCCAATCCGCTCAAACAAAAAGCCGTTACGATGCCGTGATACTAGCTGTGGCGCATAACGAATTCAAAACTCTGGATTACAGCGCCATCACCGCACCGCGCCACGTCATCTACGACGTCAAATGGCTCCTTGGCGACACAGCTACGGATAAGTTATAGCCTTACTTTAATAAAGTTGATGTTATTAAAAGTATTGTTTTGTATGTATATAATAGCTAATGGTAGCTGGCAAGAAAATAATGCTAAATTAGCAAATAAATATGCAATCTTTACTCAATTGCAAAAAAAATATTATCTTTGCACTCGAAAAACAGGTGGAAATCCACCTAAAAATCGAATAGCATATGAATATTAACAGAGATATATATCTACAAAGACTTCCTCACTAATCCCTTGGCACTTGAACTCTAATTCCTCTCGCTTTGCAAGAGTATTTATTTCATCTTCCAAATTTCTCTATCCCTATACGGATTGTTTGGTTATTTCCGCCATCTTAAGGTGGCACTGATTTTATAAAATTAGCCACAAAATATTTTGCAGTCTAAAATAATATTTTTACCTTTGCAAAGTAGCAAATCAATTTAAATGTTAGTACAACTATCACGTATATACGAATCGCTGATATTTTGTACACACGGCTGTAAGTGTTTGAAAAACAAAACATTGTAATCGGTCGGGTGAATTGTGAATATACTCTGTTACGAACTTTCGTAATATCTTTTCTTTAAAATTATTTCTTGCATTTTAGAATTTTTGCATAAAACTTATTTTGTTTTGTGACAATTACTTCATCGCTTTATAAGAGTGCATCGTGTATATCTATAGGGTTGTTTTGGTGTACCCATATTCGGCAAGCAATAATCATTTCGTCAGTAGAAATCCTGTTTTATTGCATTACCAACGAATAAGTAATCTTGCAAAAAATCAGTTTAATTTAAATTAACATCTGTAATCCATTCAACCCCCTAATTATCAGTATATTTCAAAAATTCACTTCTTCTCGACATTTTACAATTCCCCCTCAAACACCTTTTTATCCCGGATGCCTACCGCCAATGGTACCACAACGCTGTAGAGGAGTGAGGATATAAAATAATGAAAAGTCGAATTAAATCAATTATTGCACACTATTAATCATAATAAAAACTGATTCAAATATATGCTTACCCCGAATATAAAATTACACGGTAAAACCATTCTCGTTACCGGGGCTGCCGGGTTTATTGGCAGTTACCTTGTCAAACGGCTGTTCCACGATTGTAGCGATTGCCGTATTGTCGGAGTCGACTCAATTACAGACTATTACGATGTAAATCTGAAATATGAGCGACTGAAAGAGATTGAATCCCTTGGTTGTAATTGGTCTTTCGTAAAAGGTAGTATAGCAGATAAATCGTTGATTGAGAGACTGTTTGCAGAGTATAAGCCACAAGTGGTGGTAAATCTTGCCGCCCAGGCCGGTGTGCGTTACAGCATCACGAACCCCGACAGCTATATCGAGAGCAATCTTATAGGCTTTTACAACATTCTTGAGGCATGCCGCCACCATCCGGTTGAGCATCTTGTTTATGCGTCATCTTCAAGTGTTTATGGTAACAATGAGAAAATCCCTTATTCTACTGATGATAAGGTGGATAATCCAATTAGCCTCTATGCTGCCACTAAGAAGAGCAACGAGCTTATGGCACATGCCTACAGCAAACTCTACAACATCCCATCCACAGGCCTCCGCTTCTTCACCGTCTATGGCCCTGCCGGTCGTCCCGATATGGCATATTTCGGCTTTACCGACAAACTCGTAAAGGGCGATACGATAAAGATTTTCAATTACGGCAACTGCAAGCGCGATTTTACTTTCGTTGATGATATCGTGGAAGGGGTAGTTAGAGTGATGCAACACGCCCCCGAAAAGAGCAATGGAGCCGATGGACTCCCGATACCGCCATATAAAGTATATAATATCGGTAATAATCAGCCCGAGAATTTATTGGATTTCGTGCAAATTCTGCAGGAAGAACTGGTTCGTTCCGGTGTACTCCCGTCAGATTACGACTTCGAAGCCCACAAAGAGCTCGTACCGATGCAGCCCGGAGATGTGCCAATCACTTATGCCGATACAACGCCCTTGGAGCAGGATTTCGGCTTCAAACCCTCCACCCCTTTACGTGAAGGTCTTCGCAGGTTTGCAGAGTGGTATAATTCGTTCTATTCGCAGAATTAGTGGTAATGAGATAATAATCTATATGCTATTTAATATAGCATGAAACAAATACTTGCACTCCTCATTGCGCTGGTTTAGCTATTGCTAACCTTCGTCCCCATAGGGGTCACACATCATCACTTATCAATCTGACACTTGCTTTAGCTTGATGAACATTGCTGAAAATATCTAATATGTGAAGAATTTGCTTTAGCTTGATGAACTCCTATTAAGAATAAATAATGTGCGAAGAACTTGCTTTAGCTTGATGAGCTCCTATTAAGAATAAATAATGTGCGAATAATCACTCATCAGTCATGAATAATGAGTCACAGATAGTGCTTTATCAGCCGGATGACAGCATACGTCTTGAAGTAAAGATTGATGCTGGCAATGAAACCGTATGGTTAAATCGTAACCAAATTGCAGAACTTTTTGGTCGCGATGTAAAAACTATAGGAAAACATATCAACAACGCACTACGAGAAGAACTGGCTACAGAAACAGAGACTAATGTCTCTGATGTAAATAACCCAAACAATCCAACTGTCGCAAAATTTGCGACAGTTCAGATTGAAGGCGGAAGGGAAGTAACCCGACAAGTTGAATATTATAATCTTGATGTAATACTCTCAGTAGGATATCTTTATCCGCACCAATGTTCCTCCTATCGAGGGCATATTCTATGAAGGACAGGTGTTGGATGCACGACTCTTTGCAGAGCAACTCATCAAGATAGCAAAACGAGAGGTTGTTTTGATAGACAACTACATCGACTCACGTTCATTCGACATTCTCGAACTACGCAATCCCGGAGTAGAGGCAACCATCTATGTAGAGCGCATTGGCAGAGGACTGCAATCATTGCAGCAGACAGCCCACACTCAGAGCGGGCGAACGGTTCATCTGGCTGAAACCAGCCAGAGAGTCCACGATCGTTTTCTTATCATCGATGATGAAGTCTATCACCTTGGAGCTTCGCTCAACGAACTCGGCAAGCGCCTCTTCGCTTTCTCTCGCTTACAGATGGACAAGGGAATAATTATGAGATCAGTAATCAGTCATCAGGAACTTGCGTAGCTTGATGAGCTTGCGAATAATCAATTTGTCATCTGTAAGAACTGTAAGAATGAACGCGCACACGAGAGCGAATGCTCACAATCCCAAAGCTCAAATTCATGACCGAAACGAATCAGCTCACCCCTCACCAGTATGGAAAAAAACACAGATAAGCACGCAATTGAGAACATGTCGGATAACTTCCGCGGTTATGCGGCATTGCTTCGCAAAATAAAACAACGGTTGCAGATCGCTCAACAAAGGGCAATCTATGCTGCCAACGAAGAAATGCTCAGGATGTATTGGGATATTGGCGG
>SAMEA3663283__coassemble_1447_pt1 | contig 10758 bp, 9 predicted proteins | sample SAMEA3663283__metabat2_low_PE_023 | metagenome-assembled genome bin SAMEA3663283 (sample SAMEA3663283) | pig gut metagenome | biome: pig gut; feature: pig-associated habitat; material: faeces | place: China | collected 2013 | reverse complement strand
TAACAAAGATAACCGTACCGTCAAAAGCCTTTATAGCCTCTTTAAGTACATCTTTCGAGCGCATATCAAGGTGATTCGTAGGCTCATCAAGGATTAAAAGGTTAGCAGGCTCAAGCAATAGTTTTATCATTGCCAAACGGCTGCGTTCTCCACCCGATAGCACTTTGACCTTTTTATCGGATGCAGCGCCACCAAACATAAAAGCACCGAGTATATCACGTATTTTAGTACGAATATCACCTACGGCAGCAAAATCTATTGTCTCGAAAACGGTAAGATTCTCATCAAGCAAAGAGGCTTGATTCTGAGCAAAATAACCTATTTTTACACCGTGACCTAATTTTAATTTTCCAGAAAATTCCACCTCGTTCATAATACATTTCACCAAAGTGGATTTTCCTTCACCGTTTTTCCCAACAAAGGCAACCTTCTCGCCACGAGATATTTGCATATCTATGCCATCGAGCACGAGCAGAGAGTCGTATCTCTTAACAAGACCTTCTATATCAACAGGTAGCACACCGGAATGAGGTGCAGGCGGGAATTTCAACCGCAATGCAGAATTATCTTCTTCATCCACTTCAATCCGTTGTATTTTCTCGAGTTGTTTTATTCTGCTTTGTACTTGTACCGCTTTGGTAGCCTTATATCGAAATCTTTCGATAAAATCCTCGGTATCGGCTATCATCTTCTGTTGATTTTCAAAGGCGCGCAACTGCTGTTCTCTTTGTTCTGCTCTCAATTCCAAATACCTGGAATAGTTTGCTTTATAATCGTAAATCCTGCCGAGTGAAATTTCTATTGTACGGGAAGTTACCGCATCGAGGAAGGCACGGTCGTGACTGACAAGGAGTAGTGCGCCGGAATTTGTAGCAAGAAACTGCTCAAGCCATTGAATAGATTCTATATCGAGATGATTAGTAGGCTCATCAAGGAGTAAAATATCGGGATGTGACAAGAGTATTTTAGCCAGTTCGATACGCATGCGCCAACCGCCACTGAATTCTGAAGTATTACGTTCGAAGTCAGAGCGTAAGAAACCCAATCCGAGTAAGGTTTTCTCTATTTCACCCATCATATTGGCGGCACCCATAAGCGTGAGACGCTCGTTATACATGGCTACAGCCTCTATAAGGTCGTTATACTCCTGTGATTCGTAGTCGGTACGGGATGCAAGCTCTTCTGTGAGCTTATCAAGAAGTTTTTGTGTATCGATAAGGTTAGAGAAAGCACTTTTTACCTCATCGAGCACCGTTTTTTCATCTTTTACGAGCAGATGCTGAGGCAGATACCCTATTGTAGCATTTTTTGGCAACACTACCCTGCCATGCGACGGCTGTTGCAATCCGGCAAAGATTTTGAGAAGTGTGGATTTTCCCGCACCATTCTTACCTACCAGAGCAATTTTTTCTTTCGGATTTATTAAGAAAGATATATCTTCAAATAAGGGGGTTCCTGTAAAATCGACTGTCAGATTTTCGGCAGCAAACATAAAAATTTTATTTATCGTTGACTAATAATTCGTCAGCGGCATCAAAAGCCGCCTTAGAAGGGTTTTCACCCGAAAGCATTTCGGCTATTTCCCTCCGCCTTTGTTCATTATCAAGTAATATTATTTTAGAAATGGTATCATTTTCATTATCTTCTTTATACACTTTAAAATGAGCATTACCTTTTGCCGCTATTTGAGGCAAATGAGTAATAGCAATCACCTGTGTATCAAGAGATAGTATTTTCATCATCTCTCCCATTCTCTGAGCCACCAAACCGGATACTCCGGTGTCTATCTCATCGAAAATAATAGTAGAGATATCGTTGGTTTTAACGATAAGCGACTTTATTGCAAGCATGACGCGTGAGATTTCGCCTCCCGAAGCAATAGTAGAAATAGGGCGAAGTGGAACATTTTTATTTGCAGAGAATAAGAAATTAACTTCATCACTACCGTTTACGGTATAATTTCCGGTTGAGTTGATAGCAACTTCCACTTTGGCATTATTGATACCGAGATATACGAGCTTCTCTACCAAATCTTTTGCAATAACATCTCTTACTGCACGGCGCGAATCAGACAAAACCTCCGATGCCTTAACCATCTCTTTTTCTGCCTCTGATAATTGTGCTTGAAGGCTATTTATCTCATCATCGAACGAGTCGATACTCTCTAATTTCCGCGCAAAAGCATTATATATCTCTATCAGCTCCTCACACGACTTCACATTATGTTTATGCTCAAGCGAATATATAAGATTCAGCCTCTCCTCCACATAATTTCTTCGAGCGGGGTCGTAATCGGTATTTTCAAAAAGTGCACTCACATCAGCGGCAACATCTTTCAATTCTATAACTACAGAGTTTATTCTTTCATAAATAGAAGCGATATCTTTATCGAAATCGGAAATTTTACCAAGCGATTGCTCGGCAGTTTTCAATTGAGCTATTGCAGCGTCATCATTAGAAAGAATAGAGTCGGCAAGTTGCAAATTATACTTGATATCTTCTATATGTGCTAGTTTATCCAATTCAGCCTCAAGCAATTCTTGTTCATCGGCACCGACAGCAGCCTCCTGCAGTTGGTTGAATTGAAATTGGTTATAATCTTTCTCAGCGCGTAGTTTCTCAGCCGACTCTTGCAGTGTAGCAAGCTCTTTTTTCAATGAGTTAAAGCGATGATAAGCAGACTTATACGCCTCAATAGCAGGAGCGTTTTGCGCTACAGCATCCACTACCTGCATCTGGAAAAGAGAGTTGTTAAGAAGGAGATTTTCGTGTTGAGAATGTATATCAATCAATTTTGCCGACACTGCACGCAGTTGTTGTTGATTAACCGGAGTATCGTTAATAAAAGCGCGCGATTTACCATTCGCCGTTATCTCTCGACGAATAATACATTCTTCTGCGTAATCAAGGTCGAGCTCGTCGAACAAAGAGCGGATATTGGAAGAAGTGATATCGAAAGTAGCTTCAACAACACATTTACTTGCGCCGTTACGAATAGATTTATAGTCGGCACGCTCGCCCATAACAAGGGCAAGAGCACCCATAATAATAGATTTACCGGCACCGGTTTGACCCGTGATAACGTTAAACCCGTGTGCTATATCAAGGTCGAGAGAATCAATAATAGCGAATTGACTGATGTATAGATGTTTTAACATTGTTTATCACTCTAAAATAAGGTTGTAACGCTCTACTAAAGTAGGATTTACGGCAACAAGAATTTCGTGTACCGATCTTTTTTCTTCCGAAGTACCGAATTTAGCGAATATATTTATCAACTCATCATTCTTGGCATTAAGGAAGGCATTAATAAAGGCTGCACCCGGATATTTTCTGTTCAATTCACGTAAAACGGGAATTTTTTCCGCTATTTTGGCACGTGCATTATCCACATTTTTCGCCATATTATCCAACGCAAGGCGGTGATACTCGTAATAAAAATCTCTCAAGCCTTTAAAGCTATCATTCATGATATCGTTAATAAGCGAATATCTGGTGCTATTATCGGCAAAAGCCATTTTCCAACCGGCGGTTTCAGCATCATTACTTCTTGATTGGCAAGAGTTAACTATCTGCTCGGCAGCAGTAAAAGCGGCAGTACCCCCAAAGCGGGAAAACGAGTCAAGATCGAGCCCTATAATAAGGTAAGCATAATAAGCCAGAACTGCGGTAAGATTATTATCATAGCTTGATGTATTTAACTCAATAGGGTCGAACTCTTTATAAGTGAAAATAACTTTTTTATCGCGAGTATTCAGCAATCCTGTTGTGTACGATGTGCCAAAAACGGGACGAGAAGCCTGTACTTGAAGTTCGCAGGTAAAGACATCTGCCTCCACAGAGGTGACTAACAGCACGAAATTACAGCTTATTTTTTCGTTATCGGCATAGACTAATTCTGTCCACCGTTGATTATTCAAAAAGTCTGTAACAGCATTTTGCAATGTAGTAAATACTTGCTTATTGACATCGGTAATAGAAGGAGCATTAACAGTAAAAGTACAGTTAAGCTCTTGAGAATAAACCGCAACAGAGAGTGTTACTGCTAATAAAAAAGTAATTATTTTTTGCATAACATATTAATTTCATTTAATATATCAAGGGCAACGAGTTTTTTGGATTTCAATGGAAAAGGCTTTTTCTCTCCATTACTATGAATAATAGTAATTTTATTAGTATCGTATCCAAAGCAAGCCTCTTTATCGTTTAGCGAATTAAGCACGATAAAATCGAGATTTTTTCTTTTCATCTTATCTGCTGCATGCGCCTCCTCATCATTTGTTTCGAGGGCGAAACCCACAAGGAATTGTTTCTCCGTTTTCATCTTGCCCACAGTAGCGGCGATATCGGCAGTAGGTTTCAACTCGATAATCATATTCTCGCCCTCTCGTTTAATTTTTTTATCAGCGACAACAACGGGAGTGAAGTCGGCAACGGCAGCGCATAAAACGGCACCGTCTACATTGCTAAAATGGCACAATACCGCATCGAGCATTTGAGCTGCGGACTCCACTTTAATTACTTTCACATTAGGGTTTTGCGGACTGATTTGTACGGGACCGGAGATAAGAATCACCTCATTGCCGGCATCAGCGCAAGCATCGGCAATTGCATATCCCATTTTTCCGGAAGAGTAATTACCGATAAAGCGTACGGGGTCGATACGCTCATAGGTAGGACCTGCAGTAATAAGAATTTTCATAAATTAGAAGTCTGTCTTTTCGAGGAAATCAACAATATTTTCAGGCTCTTCCATTCTACCTTTACCCACGGCACCACAAGCGAGTTCGCCATAAGCAGGCTCGATAAAAGTAACGCCTATAGACTTTAATTTCTCCATATTAGACTGTACGATAGGGTGTTGATACATCTTATCGTTCATAGCAGGAGCAATAAATACCGGCTTATCAAAAGCGAGGAAAGTAGTAGATAGAGCATCATCGGCAATACCGGAAGCAAATTTACCTATGATATTTGCTGTAGCGGAAGCCACAATCATCGCATCTGCCCAATCGCTATGAGATACATGCTCCGGATTCCAAACTCCTACAGGCTCAAAGACTTCGGTATACACTTTATTTCTCGATAGAGTTTGCAATGTAACCACAGTAATAAATTGTTGCGCATTCTTAGTCATTACAACACGCACTTCGGCACCGGCTTGAATCAATTGACGCACCAATTCGCCACACTTATAAGCAGCGATACCGCCGGAAATACCCAGAACTATCTTCTTATTCTTTAACATTATAGTATATCTTATAAAAAGTTTTATGCCCAAGAAAAAAAAATTCAGGGGCACAAAACGAATATTTGCTATTATAATTTTTTATATTTCTTATCCAAGTCTTCGTCAGTAGCAGGGCGGATATAAATAGCGCAACCGCCACCGGGAGCAAGTTTTATTTTTGTTGAACTTTTATCCGTAACGATATAAGTATTAATCTCGTAAGCCTTAGGATTTGTTTGCCAGTCGGCATCAGGAGCATCAGAATAGACTACTGCAACATATTTAGTTTTCGGCTCAAGGAAATCGAAATCTATTTTAGCTTTACGGGCATTTTCATCAGTAATAGCACCGACGAACCAATTTTCAGACTTCTTACCTTGGCGGGCAATAGTGATATAATCTCCAGGCTCGGCTTCAAGTATTTTAGTATCCTTCCAATCGCACTCCACATCTTTAATAAATTGGAAAGCATCGAGATATCGTTCGTAATTTTCCGGAAGGTCGGCAGCCATTTGAAGAGGAGAATACATAGTAACGTAGAGGGCAAGTTGCTTTGCAAGAGTAGTATGTACTTGACATGGGTTACCCGGTTGGTAGTAGTCCATCTTTATTTCGAAGATACCCGGAGTATAATCCATACCGCCGCCGAGGAGGCGAGTAAAAGGAAGAATTGTTTCGTGCTCAGGAGGGTTTCCGGCGCTCCAAGCATTGAATTCGTTACCACGAGCGGCTTCGCAAGCAAGGAGGTTAGGATAAGTACGGCAGAGACCTGTAGGGCGAACCGGCTCATGAGCATCTACCATTATTTGTTTATCGGCAGCTTTTGCAATCACTCTGTTATAGTGATTTACCATCCATTGGCCGTCATGCATTTCTCCGCGAGGGATAATACGACCCACATAACCTGTTTTCACTGCCGGATATCCGTATCTCTTCATAAAGTCGAAAGCTTCATCGATATGGCGTTCGTAATTTGAAGCAGCTCCGGAAGTTTCGTGGTGCATAATCATCTTCACACCACGTTGTGCGGCATATTGATAAACCTCATAGACATCGAAATCCGGATAAGGAGTAACGAAATCGAACACATCCTCTTTCCAATTTCCTGACCAATCTTCCCAACCGACATTCCAGCCTTCAACGAGCACACCATCAAAACCATGTTTAGCGGCAAAATCGATATATCTCTTAGCATTTTCTGTATTAGCAGAGTGGCGGCCATTAGGTTTTAAACTCTTCCAATCGGTGTCGGCGAGTTTGATATTCGGCTCATCTGCATAATTCCAAGAGCCACGTCCCGGCACATGCATTTCCCACCATATTCCAACGTATTTCATTGGTTTAATCCAGTCGGTATCATATATTTTACAAGGCTCATTAAGGTTTAGAATCATATTGGAAGCGAGAATATCTTCAGCCTTTTCAGTAACCATAACAGTACGCCAAGGGGTATTACAAGGGGTTTGCATAAAAGCGGAAATACTATCTATCGGAGACGGAGCAAGAGCAGCCTCAAAAGTCTGTTTACGTTTATTGTATATCAACGCCATTGCGGGATAATCCACAAGGGCGGCTTCGAAAATATTGATATATAAGCCCTTGGAAGTTTTCATCATAAGTGGAGTTTGCACCCCGCGTTTATCAAACACCTTATGAGTAGAGATGCCTCTACCATCGCCCTCTTCCGCATTAATTTTAGAGAGCTTTGTGGTATAATAAAAATATTCGTTCGTATCGAAAGAGCCGGGAATCCAGAAAGCTGTATGGTCGCCGGACATTGCAAATTGAGTCAATTCTTTAAAGATACGGAAATATGCTAATTCCGGTTGACGCGGGAAAATATATCTAAAACCGAGTCCCTCATCAAAAAGGCGAAATTCAATTTTCATTTCACGCCCTGTAGATGGTTGTTTTAAAGAAACCAAACAAGCATTACAACGGTTGTAAATAGTGTCATACTGACCGAGAACGGGAGTCCAAAAATCGTTATATTCAGAAAATTTTACCTCTGATATTACAAAACCGGTACTGAGGTCCGGACCATCATATAAGTCAAAACCCATAATACTTTGCTCTACTACAGCCTTATCCTTAAACAAAAGGGAGTAAACCGGCACACTATCTTTGATATCAAAAATCAATTTAAGTTTTTGATTAGGAGACATAAGTGTAGTAGCAGAAATATTTACTACACATAAAACACTGAAAAACAATAAAACTAATTTCTTCATAATCTTGATTTTTATTACACAAATAATATGCAAAGGTAATAATATTATTTTATATAATCCACAACAACGGACCATTATTTCCTCGCCTCCTCTCAATTGGCTTCTATAAAATAATGCATACCCTTACATATAAGTATCACGAAGAGTCAGGTGAACTTACTTTACCAAGACCCTATTTCTGACGGAGAAACACCTTGCAGTGAAGCCACTTTTTGACCTAACTGACAACGAATAATAGTTTTGGTGACGCATTGATGAAGTCAGGACAGGGTTATATAGGCATTATTAGTGGATAAATGCTAATACTACATCAGTCATTGCATGGTGGCTGATTTTTTAGATATTCTATATACTCTTTCCCCTTTAATGTCCTATTGGGGAAATCATTACAATTGAATATTGATTGAGATGGGCGATTCTCATTTAGGCGAATTACAATGGTATCGCCGATTTCTCCATATACATTGTTAGCAAGGGTAGAATATATTCCGTGGTATGATATATCATTGTATTTATATTCATAATAATAGTGCATCATGCTTCCCCTCCAACATTTATCAACAATCATCGCTTTCACCTTAACAGGATGCCTATTGACCGAAACAATAGGTATGGCTCTAATTCCAAAAAATATTAGCAATGGGATTAAATACATCAAGATAGTATCTGCAAATTGAACCCACTTTTTATCGTAATTCCAAAAGGTATTTTTTTTCGACATATCTACTCTACTTGTTTATTATCATTTTGTTTTGTGACTTTAACAAACTCTGAAGTTACTTTTGAAGTAAAAGAAGAATAGGCTTGCGTTGTTGATGCCCCATAATTATCAACAACTTTTTGGGCATTTTCGACAGCTTGAACTCTCGATCTTCTTGTAGTTCCCTTTGCTACTCGTTCTGCATGATCTAATTTGCTCACATCAGTCTTGTACCCTGGTGTGTTTTTTATTTTATTCATTTTTACATTGCCAATTGTGCTACCAACTATTCCACCAATAACATCATTTTTTACATTATCTGCCGTAACTTGTCCATCGCTAATTTCTTGTGAAACCACGCTACCAGCCACATCCCCCGCTACAGATGCCATATTTTTAGCTATCGCAGTACTGGCCTTGCCTAAATTATAAAATTTAGCTACTTGTGAAACCTTTGAAACAACTCCTACTCCAATAGCCCCAGCTGCAGCAGAACCTGCAACTTTTCGCATATTAACATTGCTAATGGCTTGTCCAAAAGATTTACCCTCAAACATATACCCTCCGACTTGTAAAGCTACATCTGTAACAGCAGAAACGACGGCTCCTACAACAATTTGAACCCATTCTCCATTAGGATCTACATTTTTTATTGGACTCCATACACAGTATGCATACGGAGAAATATTCGGATATTTGTCAGCAAGTGGGTCAACGGAAAGCCACAAAGCAATGACAGAGGCATAGTAATGTTTGGTATAGCCTTTACTTGTAACCACGACATACGGATTAGGATACAGCACCGCATCATCAAAGATCGCTTGTGCTTTCGTGGAACCGGAATTGACTTGACCGATACTACTTATGCCTGTCAGTTTATAGACACGCTCACCATTCGCATTATAGCCTATATATCGCATCTTAAAAGTACACTTTATTTAGTCTTTGTTTGTAACTTATGTATTGTACACGAACTTAAACACTGCCATAAGTAATTACATATTTCGATGGGCAAACCTGAAGGCGCCTCCGTTATCGAAAACATATAGCATTCTTGCTTATAGGGATTTTCACTTATGCAAGTAAGTTCGAAAGGTAAATTGTTCATCGGAACAATAGGGTTATACGATTTTTTTCTCTTATATCGTTTTGCTCGCCCATCCCAAAATCGTTGCACGACGATAGGAGAATGGCGTTGATTATTATCAATGACCTCGTCTAAAACAAATTCATAAGCAACCAGACTTCCTTTGATACGATATTGCTTGACACATATTTTCTGGTAGTCATTCAATATTGTGTCATAAACAAGAAAATTCTCAGTATATAATCCCTTTACGCAGATAATTTCATAGCCAAGCCCTATTTGACTCATAAGCCGAATGGTTTGAGTAGATGGAATTTGCGCGTATAACTGCATACCTGCACTTTCCAAACACAATAGTATTTTGAAAGTAAATAATAGTACAAAAACGTTGTGTCTCATTTTATTTTTGGTAATTGGTTTAAATCTGCCCCATTAGGATGTGGGTGTGTTGAACCATCATTAGCCGATAATTCCAATAGTCGCCGCACAAGATTTTCCACACGAAGTGCTTGCACTTGATTCGCACCATTGCTGAATCCACGAATAAAAGCATAGCCATGCCCCAGTACTTCATGCATTGAGTTTACAGCTCGAATATTAGTTACCGACTCTCCAGTTTTTGCAATGACAGAATAAGCACTCATTATATCTACGCCACCTGTTATTGCCCCACCGTAATAAGGAAGGATACCTTGAACAGAACTGAAAATCGGACTATTTCCAGATAAATATTCATCTGCTTGGATGGACATTGCACATAAATCATTCTCTAAGTATTCAATAGTACAAGTTTGAAGGGCATTGATTATTGCCGTCAGTAGATCAACACAACATTCTTCATCGGCTGATAATTCGGCACCAGCTTTCCATGTTTTATAGTCTTGACGTGATATTTTTCCAATTCTATTGCCTTCTTGACGAATAAGACCTCTATAACCATCAAACTTTGGATCTTTCAAAATGTACCCTATGTCTTGGACAAACGTCTCTACATCATCTGCCGAATGTCCTACGACTCTCCTTCCATCAGGGTCTATCCGACTGATTGGATTCCATGCGCAATACGCATAAGGTGAAATCTGCGGATACTTATCCGCTAACGGATCAACGGTGAGCCAATGGGAGAATGACGAGAAATAATACCTTGCTCCGAAGTAGTCGTATCCGCTCACCTTATCCCGCTCTTTGCCAATGAACTTATATCGCTCGTCATAGCCATAGGGAATTCATGTCATCGCGAATGACCTTTTAAGCATATCCGTGAGGGATTATACTATAGGTTCCTTCGTTTATGTCCACGATTACATCTATAATCTCGCATCCTCCATCCAAGAAATACAGGATATCGTCTTCAAGATTTTCGTTTTTGGCAACACTTTTTTTTACAAGACATATATTCACAATAACATGTCCGTTTTCATTAACACTCCCCCCAGGCCGTCCGAAAACACCACTTTTTTAACGTATTACAGAGGATTGAGCCACTATTGCGACTCCACCTGAGCCCATT
>SAMEA3663283__coassemble_1372_pt1 | contig 11812 bp, 8 predicted proteins | sample SAMEA3663283__metabat2_low_PE_023 | metagenome-assembled genome bin SAMEA3663283 (sample SAMEA3663283) | pig gut metagenome | biome: pig gut; feature: pig-associated habitat; material: faeces | place: China | collected 2013 | reverse complement strand
TAATCCACACGGCATTGTAATCATCCGGGGCGAAATCTAAATGTTTTGATAATTTTGCTCTAATCTCTTTTGCATAATCGATATCGGCACTATTCTCGTTAAGGGTAAAAGTAATCGATTCTACTCTGCCGGAAGGGTTATATATCGTAATTGCAGAAGAGAGGGGAATATAAACTTCTGATTGGTAGTTTCTACCCTTTGTATTATACACACCTACTACATTGAAATAAATATCGTTAGTGAGTTTTACATTTTTACCTATTGCGCTGTCGGGATGTTGAAAAATTTTCTCAGCCAAATCTTTATCAATAACCACTACTTTACGCGACTCTTTATTGTCAATATCGTTAACAAAACGCCCTGCCACCATATTGAAAACTCGAATCTCCTTATAGTCGGGTTCAACACCGCTAATAGAGACACTATTTTCGAGGTTATCATAGTATAATACGCCGTTATTAACATCGGCAACAGCCGAGAAATACTCTATATCCTTTATACTTTTTCGAAGGAAATTGATATCATATTCTGTAAAGTCGATTTTTCTCCATTGTTTTTTACCGCCATAAGGTTTGGAAGTATATCCGCCATATACCGACACGGCATTCCTACTCATGTAATCGAAATTACCGAGCATAGCATTTTTCAGTCCGTTACCACAAGCAAGCAGAGAAACGAGCATAAAAATACCCCATGAGATAGCAAAGCCTGTAAGGAAAGTACGTAATTTATTACTTTTTAATGATGCAAATATTTCTTCCAGAATATCTTTCATTATAGATAATGTATAAAATAATAAGATGATTACTCTACAATAATACCATCTTTGAGTCGGATAATAGAGTCTGTTTTATCAGCGATTTCTTGGGCATGGGTAACTACAATCATCGTAATACCCTCTTTAGAGACGTCGTGAAGGAGATTGATAACATCGAGCGACGTTTTAGAATCGAGGGCTCCGGTAGGTTCGTCAGCCAAGATGATACGAGGCTTAGCAATCAAGGCACGAGCGATAGCAACTCTCTGTTTTTGCCCACCGGAGAGCTGATTAGGGAAGTGATTAGCCCAATCAGTCAGTCCGACGCGCTCCAGATACTCCATGGCTATCATATTACGTTTCTTACGAGAAACACCTTGATAATAAAGAGGTAAAGCCACATTCTCCTGCGCAGTCTTAAAATTCAACAAGTTAAAACTCTGAAATATAAATCCGATGTAATGATTGCGAAACTGTGCAGCCTCTTTCTCCGATAGATTCTTTATCAATTTGTTATCAAGCCAATATTCACCTTGATCGTAAGAGTCCAAAACACCGAGGATATTCAACAAAGTGGATTTGCCGGAGCCGGATGCCCCCATAATGGATACAAAAGCACCCTGCTCTATTTGCAAATTTATCCCCTTTAATACGTGTAAAGGCGTTGAAGTGTAATAAGTCTTATGAATATCCTTTAATAATATCATAATAAATCACTGAATTTCGGTAGTATTACCTGAATTTGACGATGCATTAGGTATTATTATTGCCATAATGATGTAGCAGATAACACCTGCAAAGCATGTAAAAATAGTTAGAAACACATACGCTACTCTAACAAGAGTAACATCTACATCGAAATACTCTGCCAATCCAGCGAGTACACCGCTTATTTTCTTATCTGCGGATTTGGTTAATTTTTTATTTGCCATCTTTTCTTTTAATTAATTGGTTTTACTATATACGCATTTTTATTAAATACGTATTTTTATTATTACGCTAAAAGGAAATATCATCAAACTGCATATTTATCGATAAACGATAATAAAGTGCTTGGATTTTCCCTTTCAACAATGCAAAGTTACGTATTTATATGTACTATGCAATACACACAACTGAACTTTTTGAAAATAATTTTTCCTTGAGAATATATAATATTGATTATCAATATATTGCCTATAATACTAAGTATAAAATAAATATATGGGAAGGATACAAAAAGGGGTATGACACGGCAAAATTTAACATTTCAAATGCAAAAAAAAGCAAGAAATCCATTGCCGGGCGGAAAAAAGCGAGGGAAAAAGGAGGACACCTCAATGGCGCGGGAACTTAAGTTTTGGAAACATCTTACGGATACGCACCAAATAATCGGAGATATTGCTACCTGCGACAACCATAGAAACGGCAACTATTATCAACACAAGGCCGATACATTCGCGCACGGAGAGGGTTTCTCCAAAAATTGTAATACCGAAAATTACGGCTGTTACCGGCTCAAGAGCACCGAGAATAGCTGTAGGAGTAGGCCCTATATACTTTATGGCATAAGTGGTGCAAACCAGCGAAATGATAGTTGGAAATACTGCCAATGCCAGCAGATTAAGCCATAAATACCAATGAGTAGGAGTGGTCAACTCCCCCTGATATATCAAAACGGAAATAAGTAATAAAGACCCAAAGAAGAGAACATATAATATTACCTTTATAGTAGCCACTTTATTGAGCGACGACTTATTCATAAGCACTATATAAATAGCATAAGAGAGAGAAGAAGCAAAGACAAGCACTGTACCGGTTAAGCTAAGCGTAGTGCCATCTTCTGCCTTATAAAGCAAAGCAATACCCGTGAGGGCAAGAATCAGACAAAGGATAATCTGCACAGATAATTTTTCTCGGAAAAAGAACACCATAATGAATGCCACCATGATAGGATATACAAAAAGAAGCGTAGAAGCAATACCGGCATCCATAAAAAGGTAACTCTTAAAAAGCGTAATCGACGACAAAGCCATTAACATTCCCAAAACAAAAAGAGGAAACAATTGCCGCTTTTCAACCACGAAAGAATGGCCACGGAAGAAGAGCATCAAAGCCAACAAAGGGATGGCAAAAATGTATCGGAAAAGCAATACCGATACAGGCTCCATTCCATCGGAATATAAAGGCAAAGCAAACAGCGGATTCATACCGTATGTTATTGCTGAGATGGCTCCGAAAATATACCCTTTCGCTTTATCGTTCATTTTCAATAGATGTTTTGTTTAATTCTCATCCTCATTGCTTGGGATAACCCAAGCAATCTCGTCATTTACGTAGCTCTACCATAAGATTTTGTAATGGCAAAAAGAAGCACAACCGGAGAACATAGTAGAGCCACTACAGAAAAATCATAAGATTTTGTAATAGCAAAAAGTAGTACCCCACTACTTCAGAGTTCCCTCTATTAGAAAAACTATTGCGCTTGATAGAGTGCTCTTTCAAGAGTCGGCTCTAATTACGTCAATGCTTTAAGAATAATATTGCGCTTGATAGAGCTCATAAAAAAAGAGCGTAAAACAAGTTCTTCACTTGACTTACACTCTATTTTTGCGGTATGGACGGGACTCGAACCCGCGACCCCATGCGTGACAGGCATGTATTCTAACCAGCTGAACTACCACACCAAATTCGCTTAGCGAACCATCTTTCCGTCGAAAGCGTTGCAAAGGTACAACTATTTTTGATACTGACAAAAATTTTTCGGCATTATTTTGAAATATTTTTGATGTATAAGTTTATCTTGTTGATTATAAGGATATTATAAGTGTTTCAACATAAAGAAAAATTCCCTAAATAGGAGAAAAAGCCACTGTTTAGGGCATATTTTATTATGCAAAGGAAATAATTTACGCAGTGAAATGGCGATAAAACGAAAAAATGAAGCAAAAAATCACTTCACCCAAGGGAAATTTTGTCGTTGCCAAGCCAAGAAACCACCGCCTAAATCAAACACTTTAAAGCCGTATTTTTGCATTACTACAGCGGCATTATTGCTACGGCGACCGCTACGGCAATATACATAATAGGTTTTTTCCTTATCAAGCTTCTCTATACCGGCATTAAAAGCTACAGTATCGAGGAAATTAAGTAATATTGCACCCTCTATATGGCCGGCAGCAAACTCTTCGGGGCGACGAACGTCAAGAATTACGCCCTCTTTATCCTCTTTTATAGCAACGGAAAACTCCTCTGCCGTCAGCACCTTTACGCTATTCTGCGATTTGCATCCGAAGAAAAACATAAAAAACAAAAGTAATAAAACCGATTTCTTCATATACGGAAAAAAGTGTGAAGGGAGTATATCTTCCACCTCACACTATATTAATTAATTTATTGATTTATTTAGAAAAAATTCTCCATACCAAAGCGGCAAGAGCACCACCAACGAAAGGACCGACAATAAATACCCAAAGTTGATTAAGAGCAACGCCACCCTCAAAAATAGCAGGACCGATAGAGCGAGCCGGATTTACGGAAGTACCGGTATAATGAATGCCTACAAGGTGAATAAGAATGAGAGTAATACCGATGGCAAGACCGGCAAAATTACCTGCACCCACTTTAGAATCGGTAGTGCCAAGAACGACAAGTACGAAAATAAACGTCAACACAATCTCTACGATAAGGCCGTTAACAACGCCACCAGCGCAACTGTTTGCACCTGTTGTAGTGCCTTGAGCAAGCTCAGGAGCAGTTTGTACAAAAGCGTAAAGAACACAAGAAGCCAAGATAGCACCAATTACTTGGAAAAGCATATACATGCCGGCATCTTTACCTGAAATACGCTTAGTAAGAAGGCAACCGAGAGTGATAGCCGGGTTGATATGGCAACCACTGATACCACCTATTGTATAAGCCATTGCAATAACTGCAATACCGAAAGCCATAGAAGTACCGACAACGGAAGCGGCATCAACGCCACAATTAAGACTCACTGCGGCGCCACAGCCGAGTAAAGTCAACACAAAAGTACCGATTAATTCTGCTAAATACTTTTTCATGAGAATAATGTTTTAGTTAATAATGTTATTTTTAGGATATCAAAGGAGACCATTAATACATTTGGCTGAAACGACAATAGTATCCAAAGACGGACTATTTATACTAAAAATCAAGCGGATTAACCTTGATAAAAAATCAGTTGTATTTTTTATTAAACACCTCGGAAGCGATAAAGGCGGCACGTACTTTATCCGGATTACTGAAATCAACGACATCGGCAATCAAACTATCGTCAACATCGCTATTTTCGGCATCGGCATCATTGATTTTTGATTTACCAGTTCCGGGCATACGATAATTAGAATCTACACTTTGTGAAGTAGATCTGGTAACGGGGTCAAAAGCTGTAGAAGTATTTCGCTTAGCCTTACGTTTTCGCTCAGCCTCCTCTTGTCGCTGTTTTTTAATCATCATATCGTTGACATGACGGGTATATTCAGCCGGATATCTACGTTTAATCTCCTCTTCCGACATTACTTTAATCAGTTCGTCGTAATTGAAATCGTCGAAATATCTGCGGTCATCATCATTAGAGACAACGTCTCTTTTGGCATTCTTAGTTGAAGGCTTTTGTGTGGCAGAAGTACTCGTTTTTTTATTAACACCATCTTTATCAGCTTGTTGTGTCTTAACTTTAGCCACAAATTTTATTGCGATATAAAGTACTAATACAAAAATCCAGAATATTTTCATATAACAAACATCATTTTAAATGCATTATTCAGAATGCAAATTTATAAATTTTATTTTGAATCGAGAAAAGAAAAAAGAAAATAATTTTTTCCTACTATCAAATTATAGAATGATGATGTGATACAAAACCTTCAAAACTTATTCTTTCAAATATTTCTGCTATTGTTTACACCTTATTATTTATTGTCATTCATGCAAGCCGACTTCATAGAGATACTATTTTACAGAACGTCCCGATTAGTTATAGTAACCAATCGGGACAAATTCTTTTTATCTCTTCAACGAAAAATAGATGTCGTTAAAAAATAATCTTATTGTATAGTTATTTCTACGCGACGGTTTTTAGCACGTCCCTCTTCTGTAGAGTTGGTGTCGATAGGCTCACGCATTCCTTTTCCTTGCCACTTCATACGACTTGGGTCGATACCGCGTTTTACCATTTCATTATACACACTTTTTGCTCTACCTTGTGAAAGTCGCATATTATAAGCATCGCTCGCAGTGTTATCGGTGTGTCCTGTAATAATGATATTTATTGTCGGGTTATCTTCCAATAATTCGAAAATCTCTTCAAGGGCTTTTGCTGACGAACTCTTTATCGTTGTTTTATCTACATCAAAAAAGAGATTTTGTACAATGAATGTAGTGTTTGACTTGATTGGTTTCAGTGAGATGAACATCGTATCTGACAAATTCTCAATAGTATCTTTATAGATAAAATATCCATCTTTTGAAATATTTATACCATATCTTAATTTGTTATTCAGGTTGTTCTCAAAATTACCCGTGTGTTTATCAGCTGTAGCGTAGCAAATAGTATCTTTCTGGCCGTCGAGTTGAAATATTGAGATATTCGCGTCAACAGGTTTTCCACTATCGGCATCTTTGATATTACAAACGAATTTTGAGGTTTCGTTTTGGCTGACAGTGACAGGGCGCACTGTTGGCTTTTTTCTTGTTTTTTTTTTGGGTGGAGCCGGTGTTTTGCTTACTTGGAATAACACGGAAAATTTTACTCCTACTACGAATGTATTAAAAGGGTTTGATTTTGAAATATCCGTAGTTAATAAGCTATTGTTATGCATGTTACCTAACTCTTTTTGTGGTACTATATATCCTCCTGTTCCGTTTGGAGCCGAATTAGGGAATGTGACTACCATATCGCTGTGATTGAAGGTATTCTGATTAAGGATACCATAATCAGCAAAGAGGCCTAATCGATAATGAACCGGCTTTCTTTTTCGTCCTTTTCCGTAAAATGTACTTCTATTCGACATCCAATCGTCGAGGATGATGCCTATTTCTGCAGAAGCCGTTACATCTAATCCGAATTTTACGGGGTTTTGACTTTTAAAATGTTTCTTGCCGATATCATGATTAGGAAGGCCTTCGATGCCTTCAATAAGGTTAGGGTCAATAGCAGTTGATGTCATATCGGTATGAGTAAGGCAATAGCTCCACAGAGAATATTTCCCTTTTGCTCCTACAGCAAAATAGAATTTGTTAAATTCAGCACCGAACATAAGAGGAATGTTGACACTCAATATATTATGCTGCTCGTTATACTTATCAAATTCCATTTTATAGTCCATCTCATAGTTCGTATTCCACGGGTCATTATAGTAGAATTTCGAATTAAGGGTAAAGTCGTTGAGTGTGGTAAACGAATTAAAAAACATTGCTTCTACACCGAGGTGCATATTAAAATGGCTCGGATGACTCAAGAAATATTGAAGACCCAGCATACCGGTTCCACCGCCCACGTTATTTGTGTTTTGAATATTGTGTAATAAGTTAGAATAACCTAATCCTCCGTAGACACCGAAGTGCGACATCGTCTTTATTTCTTTTCTTGATTTACGTTTTGTGCAATATCCGTTCAATGAGAATAATAGCAATATTAATATCAGTAATATTGTGGTAATATTTTGTCTTTTCATTTTGATGCAATTATTAGATGTTCCACTATATGATCTCATTCTCTTACTATTATTTTAATGTTCTGTACTTTACCGCTATCGTAAATGATATTGAGAGTGTACATACCGGCTTGGGCAGGCATTTTAATGCTTGTTTCACCCTCACGGATTGTATAACTGTCAATAACTACGCCTATAGAGTTGTATATACGAGCTTTGGCATTTGATGTCGACATAGCTGTAATGACTTCATTGGTATAAACAATGGTATTCATTGCGGTATAATCGTCTTCATTAAATCTCACCGGGGTGAACGGGCATGTCATAATAGCTTTTCCATCATCAATACGTGTCAGTAACACTTGATATTCTCCGTTGAAATCCAGCTCTTTTCCCTCTTCATAAATTTGAGATGGCTTGTAACTCTCTATCGGTGTATCATTCAAATACCATTGATAATCTGAGAATGTGTAACCTCCGTTGTATGAAGCATTTGATACTCCGAGGAAGTCATTCCAACGTTGAATGATAATAGAACTTGGATAGAGGATTGTAAATTTGAACGGGAACCTATTTTCCATACAATCGAATATGTTGAATACTAGTTCGCCTTCGTATTCGTCGGGCCTTATTTTATTCGGTATTTGTATTGAGAAAGTACTTTCTCCCGCTGAGAATTGTACGTTTTCGAACCCTGCTTGTGTGGCAAGAGTACCGAATCTTATCTCTCCGGAAGAGAAGTTACCGCTATTAATTTCATAGCTTAGCAAGAAGCTTACATCATCACCGCAAATTTCTCCAAAATCGTCTATAGTAATATCTATATTGTCGTAAAATACAAGATGTAGGATATAAATCAGCGAGTCACAACCGCCTTGTGCGCTAACGATATGGGTGTACGTGCCTGATGCAGTGCAATTTTGTCCGTAGAAGTTGTACGGTAAATTGCTTGAGCATATACTGTCGTATGTCTCTGTAGTTTCTGGAGTTATGAATGTCAATACAAGTACGTGTGCAGAGTCGCATCCGTATATGCTTTGAGTTACGGATGTTATATGTTTACCTTCCGTATTGTATGTTACTCCGTTATATACATATGAGTCTCCGTTGCAAATCGTTGCATACGTATATCCGGTATCCGGTATTATTGAAGGAACTTCAATAGTATATGTTTTTGTATCGGAATATATACCGGCATAAGTTGTTAATGAAACGGAAATAGTATCACCGGCAACAGGGATTATGAGGCTTGGAGTAAATTCAGCCGATGTTCCATAAATTCCAAAGTCCCAGCGCACTGAATCTATCGGCGTTTCCGTATCCACTACTACATCAGTTAATGTATAATATTTGAGTACGTTACTATTGTTAGTTATGATAATTTCGTTTATACAATCATGTACATTTAGTTTTAAATCGGCATCGCTGTTCGGCTTACTGTAGAGAATAAGAGTAAACTCAAACGGTATTATCACATCGCTACAATTGTCGTTGTAGAACGTTATCGTGGCAGAGTATCTTCCCGGCGTAGCATTTTGAGGAATATCGAAGATGATATTTGCCGTTGAATCAGCAGTTACCGTACTATTGACAAATCCGTTGTTGATACCATTTTGATCGAATGTAATTGAGTAGCCGTTAAACGTACCTTTTGTAATATTGTAACTGAGGCTAATAGGAGAATCGTTAATAGTTACTTCTCCTATAGTGTCGACAGTGATATTCAGTTCTGTGATTACGGTTAAATCCAATTGATGGATTATGGTGTCGCACCCAAGCGAACTAGGAATATGTTCTTCGAAAATTCCAGTGGCATTGTATTGTTTACCGAAGAAGGTATAAGGCAATTCCGTTTCGCAAATTGTATCGGTGTAATATTTATATTCAGGCACAAGTAAATCTATTGTAAGAATATGTATTGAGTCGCAACCGATATGGGTTTTTAGTGTATCGTAATAAACACCTTCGCTATAATACTCTTTGCCGAAATAATGGAGTGTATCGCCGGCACAAAGGTATCTGTGTCCGTAAGTAGTAGTATCTTTTATTGCGGGCACTTTTACTTCGTATTGTACTATATTGTCGCAATTGTTGGTTACAGTTCGTAGCGATACGTTAAAGGTGTCGCCTTCGTTTGGAATTACTAAGGTTTCGTTTGCTTTAGTCGATTTGCCGTATTTACCAAAGTCCCAATAGATGGAATCGATATTTAAACGATAATCTCTCACATGGCTACCATCGAGCATTATTTTGTATACGAAACTACTATCGGTAGTAAATGACACATAGTTAGTGCAGTTACTTGGTGATAAGGTGTAAGTGATTACAGGTTGAGGCATACGAGGTAGTGTGTAGGCGTCCATCGTATAGAAACAGTTCTCATTCTCAAGACTTATAAGGTCTACGTGATAAGAGCAGGTATCATTGCTTGCCACATCAAATCGTCGAGTATTGCATACGGAGGTTTTTGTGATATCATCCATCAAGTACCATCGGTAATTAAAGCCCTCAGGCACTTCGAAATAAAGAGGACGTGTAGCACACTGCATACCATAAATCTCGCTGTCTTGACAAGATAGGGAGAAGTAGGCATAGCCATAGTGCTGACCGAGAGTACAGTCCTTAGTAGTGAGGCGAATTTTGATTTTCTTGTCTCCGTATTGTGACAATTCAGAAAGGTTTACACCTATCGTAGTCCAATCTTTCCAAACCACATTCTGATATTCCAGTTCGCCCTCGTGACCGGCATTTACTGCTGTATTCCATCCGGTTGCATTTTTATCTGCAGCAAAATCGGCAAATAGACATTGAGAATCTATCAGTTGGTTGTTTTCGTCCAAGATTTCGAGAGTGAAGTGCGGGTTTTGTTCGGAAGAGTGACTCGGGTCTTGCAGAACTACTGCATATTTCAGCAGAAGAATCAGTTTGTAACCGGAATCTATTGTGTAGTCGTAAGTTACACTCTCTCCCTCGCCGTTGTGCCAGTTACCCAATCTTATAGAATAACCCTCACCCGGAGGCACTGTAGAGAGTAAGTTGTCGCAACGCGGGTCTGTTTTCCCGGCAAAGCAAACGGTGTGTCTGGATCTATAAGAGTTCCAACAATTTATACCAACCTCATCATATCCGTTATTGTTATGATATCTTCTTCCCCTCCAATCTTTGTATCCGAAATCTATGGTTGCTTGATTACTATAAGGATAATTATAGGATCCGTACGTACATTTTGTATTTGGTCCGCATAAATCAAAGATAGGTACACATCTCTCTCCGAAATTAATATTATAAGCGGAGCGGTACTGCGACCAAAATCCTGTATCTTGCTCACAAATTGCGCGTACACGGAAATGATAAAGAGTATCCGTCAGAGTGCCATAAGGAATGATGTACTCGTTGCCGGTGCAACTAAAACGAACGTAATTAGAATCATTATCGTAATAGTCATAAAGGTCTTTTCTATTATAATATTTATCCTCAGAGCGACACTCTATTTCATAATTCGTGGCGTTGCCTTGCCAAATAATACGTATGCCACTACTTGTATGCTCGGTATATACATTTTTAGGCACTGCAATGCAAGCGGTGTCCGGAATTTCAACATAATGTCCAACTCGTGTCCAAACCGAAGTATCGTTGGAGCATAATCCGCGAATATAAAAATCTCCAAAACCATTTCTTTGTTTATTATATGGTATTGTTACTGAATTACCGTTTGTACGTATGGTATCAGTTATATAACTTCTACACTCAATGGTTTGAAGATTATAACTTATATAAGTTATCTCGTAGCTGTCGGAATTTCCTTCCCACTCTATTTTTACTCCTCTATCGGTATTAGTTGCAACAACGTTATGAGGCACTAATATACATGTATCTTGAGGGAAAGGATCTGTAGTTATATTAAAACTTTCATATTCACTTTGCTCACAATTAACTGTTGTAATATTTAAATGAAAATCATAATTATTATTAGTAACATTACGCAGTTTTGTATAGGGGATAAAATATCTATTTACGTTAACAGTATCATAATGATAATGATAATCTTTCCCATAATAGTAGATTCTATATTCTGTATCAACATCCTGCCAGGTGAACTCCACACCTTGCTTGTTTTCCGTTTTGATTATAGGAGAAATCGTTTTCCTTTTCTTGATTGTGATGTTATCTATAGCGGCACCGATTTCACCGGGTGTTCCTGCATTACATGCAAATATAAATGTCAGGTAATACTCTCCTGCTTGATTTATTGAGCGAGAATAAGTGTCAGTATAGCGATTTGAACCTGAATATGATCCTATCCATATTGAATTTTGATAATTTGGATATACATATTGATTATATGCTTGTGGGGTCTGGTTTGCAGGAATGAGTTGTACATATAACTGGTCACTAATAT
>SAMEA3663283__coassemble_1357_pt1 | contig 11944 bp, 6 predicted proteins | sample SAMEA3663283__metabat2_low_PE_023 | metagenome-assembled genome bin SAMEA3663283 (sample SAMEA3663283) | pig gut metagenome | biome: pig gut; feature: pig-associated habitat; material: faeces | place: China | collected 2013 | reverse complement strand
TATCTATTGCTTCTTCCGGTGCCGTGGTGGTACGCGGTCTTGGCGACAGATATAATGCCACTGCCTTGAACGGCTTGCCTATCGCTTCTCCTAACCCGGATAACAAACTCATCCCGCTCGACCTTTTCCCGGCTTCTACCGTGCAGAATATCACAGTAACAAAGGTTTACGATGCTTCATCTTTCGCCGACTACAGTGGTGCTCATATCAATATATCAACAAAGGATAATGTGGTGAACGACTTCTTCAACGTCTCAGCCTCTTTGGGTGCAAATATCAACATCTTCGGCAGTAAATTCTACTCAATGAATAATTTCGGCACGCTGTTTACTTCCCCGAAAGTTGACCCTGTTGCCCTCTCTTTGCCTCTTATTGAGTACGATGAATACGTTAAGCACAATAATATTTTCCCGTCCGACTTTGATACAAAACAATATACTCCGATTCCTAATTTCAGTGTTAACGTTGCAGGAGGCAAAAATTTGAGGTTTACCTCCTGCTCGCTAAACATTCTCGCCGCCGCTAATATCTCGAATTCTACAGATATCTCGAAGAATGCTTACGAAAAAAACCTTGAGGCAACCGGTAATATTCAAAACAACTTTAATTATAGCAAGTATGAATCCAACTTGCAAACGGCAGCCCTCTTTAATATCGGTCTCCTTTTTCGAAAAGACGATTATATAGGGTATACACTCTTCTATGTGCGTGATGTGGAAAATAGCTATCAGTTGCGCTCCGGTGTCGATTCCGAAGAGCACGACCTTATCGGTAGCAACAATACAATGCACATCTACACACTGCTCAATAATCAACTTTGTGGTAAGCACATCTTTGGCAAATGGAGCCTCAATTGGGCAGGTAGTTACGGTCTCTCAACAAGTGACGAGCCGGACCGTCGCCAAGTGATGTTTGAAAATATTGACGGCAACCTCTCGCTCTTTAAGCTAAATAGACAAGAAACGATGAGGTATTTCGGTTCGCTCAAAGAGGACGAATGGGTGGCTCGGATTTCGGCTACACATAATTTCTCCGAAAAATATAATATCAATTTCGGCGGGGCTTACAAAGATAAAAACCGTGATTATACCGGCATCCGATTTTACTATAATATCAACGGCATAAATCCGACTATAGAAGACCCGTACAATACAAGCGATTATCTTAATCAAGAGAATATCGAAAACGGCTCTATCGTTGTGGAGCGCAAGATGCAACCGAAAGATTCGTACCGTGCCGGATCGGAACTCGCAGCCGCTTTTGTCAATGCAAATCTCTCACCTGCCGATTTCGTTAATATCTACCTCGGAGTGCGTTACGAATATAGCAGACAATGGGTGTATTATGCCTCTGATGGTGGCACGAAGTACAGTAAGAACAGATTTATGCATAATCACGATTTCTTCCCGGCACTTAACGTGAAATTCTCTGTAAATGAAGAGAATTCCATTCGTTTGGCTGCTTCACGCACTGTTACCCGTCCACTATTCGTGGAGATGGCTCCTTTCCTCTACCAAGAGGCGTATGGTGCCGCGCAAATCCGTGGTAATGCCGAACTACAAAACGGATACAACTATAATGTGGACTTGAAATACGAATTCTTTAAAGGTGATAATATGTTCGCTGCTACAGCATATTTCAAGTACCTCGACAACCCTATCGAACGCGTACAAGAGCTACAAGGCGGAGCTACTATGCATAGCTTCCGAAATGCAAACCATGGTATCGCTGCCGGTATCGAGGTGGAGGGCAAAGTCAATATCACCGATTGGTGCCGATTCTCCGCAAATATATCCTATATGTATACTGACGTGAAATTGCCTATAGCAGGTGCCTATACCAATAAAGAGCGTCAACTGCAAGGGGCTTCTCCTATCTTGGCTAACGCCGATATTACTTTTTGCCCTCGTATTGCCGAAGAACGTCGTATAAATATCTCTTTACTCTATAATTTGCAAGGTAGTAGAATTCATGCCGTAGGTGTTTCCGGACTCGGAGACGTAATACAAATGCCTCTGCATACCCTCAATCTGAATGTCGTGGCTCCGATAACCGACCATTTCGATGTAAAACTCAAAATGGACAACATACTGAATAGCTCTGATATTTACAAACAGCAAATCCCTACGCAAAACAGCTCTATGATTGTAGGAAAATACCCTAACGGTATGGTAATGGAAATTGGTTTTACTTATAAATTATAATACTAATCTATTTAAATTATTTTGAAAATGAAACGTATGATTAAAAACTTTATTTTTTGTGGAATTTTAGCAATTCTTACATGTGCTATGGTAGCTTGTGACGGAAACAAACCGGGTAATGGTAATAATGTGCAAAACGGCTCTACACTTTCCGGTACATTGACAAGCGACGTCACTCTCAGTAAGGGTAATACTTATTACCTCAGTGGTGAATATATCGTTCCGGATGGTATTACATTGAATATCGAAGAGGGTGTAACTATTATCTCCGTATATGACGATGTAGTAGATTATATTTTAGTTAAGCAAGGAGGCAAAATTAACGCCGTTGGTACCGCCGATGCTCCAATTGTAATGACATCCGAGAAGGAAGAACCGGGAGCATGGGGCGGTATCCATATTTGTGGTTACGCTCGTACAAATGCCGAAGGCGGTACCGGCAGTAGTGAAATAGGTGGCGCACCTTATGGCGGTACCGATGATAACGACAATTCCGGTCGACTAAGTTATGTAAGAGTAGAGTATACCGGTTATGCTTTCGACGAAGAGCATGAGGCTAATGGTATCACTTTCTATGCAGTAGGTAGTGGCACTCAAGTCGACCACTGCGAAGCTTATAAAGGTTCTGACGACGGTTTCGAATGGTTCGGCGGTGCGGTAAATGTTTCTTACATGGTTTCTAAAAATTGCTCTGACGACTCTTTCGACTGGACCGAAGGTTGGTCCGGTAGCGCTAATTACCTCGTAGCTTATCAAGAAAACAGCGAAACTCTCGGTTACGATTGCGATTGCCTTATCGAAGCCGATAACAACGAAAACAATTATGTAGCCACTCCTACATCTCATCCTATAATTACAAACGCAACTCTTGTTGGTAACGGAGGTTCAAAACAAGGCATTCGACTCCGTAGAGGTACTCAAGCAGTTATCTCAAATGTTATAGTTTGTGGCAAAGGACTCCCTCTCTCTGTAGAAAGTTCCGAAACCGAACAAGCCCTTGTAGATGGTATCTCTTCTATCAAAAATACTACCATCTCTGCAGAGGTTAAAAGCGAAAAAGGTATCTATACCAACGATACATTCGTGGCAGATGGAAATACTGTAGATGCCTTATTGTCATTATCTTATGATGATATACTCGCACTCAATACATGGATGAAAGGTGCTTGGGTAAAATAACATAACATCTGAATACAAAATCAGTAAAGGCTTATATAGATAATTTAATTCATTCAGCGGCACATGAGTAAAGTTAATTATGTGTGTCGCTTTTCGTTTTATACCCACCTTTAAATGTTAAAAAATTTATTGTTAAAATAATCTTTCAAAAAAAATTAATTAATTTATTTTGAAACGTTGTTCATTAGAAAAAAAGTAGTATTTTTGCGGTGTGAAAAGGAATAACAGAAAATATACTAACTAATATTATTTAATTTATGAACACAAAGAAATTTTTCGGACTTTTCTCTGCTCTTGTAGTAGTGACAGTTCTTTTTACAGCATGTCCTCCTAATAACAAAGTAAAACCTGTGGATGGTACTTGTGTCACTCTTTTTGGTAATTCAAAAATCGCTACTGCCGAAGGTATAGACTGCAACGGTATTAACGATGGTTCTGATTATCAATATGCAGCAGCTTCTCTCCTTACCGGTGCTAACCTCGCTGACAATGGTACCGAAATTATCGGTGTACGTTTCTTCGTACGCGACGGAGCAAAATCAGGTAGCATTTTCTTGGGTACCGATTACGAAAATCCTACAATGGAGAAAGAGTTTACTTACAAAAAAGGCGGTTGGCAATACGTATTGTTTGATGAGCCTTTCACACTAACCGGTGAAGATATTTATATCGGTTACACTATTACCGGTTCCGGTTACCTCCTTGGATACGAAAGTACTTCAAGAAATTTGGCAGGCGAAATGATGCTCTTCAATGGATCTTGGGCCACTTTTAAAGAAGTTGTAAGTGCTACAGGTAAATGGGCTATGCAAGCAATTATGCGTGGTGGCGACTATTCTACTGCAGTGCAACACGACCTTGTTATAGAAAACGTTGAGAATATGTTTACTGCTGCTCTCGAAGGTTGGAATATGCCTCTCTCTTTCGAAGTACGTAATAATGGTGTGAAAACTGCTCATAACGTAAAAGCCGTTTGCACTTTCGGTTCTCAAAACGTTGAGGTTACTATCGACTCTCTTATGAATGGTCAATCATATTATGTAGAAGCTCCTTTTACAATCCCTTCAGGCTCAGCTTCTGCTAAAATATCTATTTCAGCTACTGAAGATGGTGTTACAGACGAAGTTTCTAACAACAATACAGTTTCCGGTACTTGCAACATTACTTCTACCGATAAAGTTAGAAATCGCGCCCTTATCGAGCAATTTACCGGCCAATCTTGTCCTAATTGCCCGCCTGGTGCCGCTAATCTTAAAGCCGCTATCGAAGCTACCGGTCACCCTGAATATTTCGTCTGGGTTGCTCACCACGATGGTTACTATGAAGATGATTTTACACTCGCAGAAAGCTCTACAATTACAGATGCTCTCGGCGTTAGAGGTGCGCCTAGTATTAGTGTTAACCGTACTTCCGTTGCCGGTCAAGGCCTCGTTTGGCACCCTGGTTATGCTACTGCTGTTACCCTCCTCGGTTGCTATGCTACACCTGCTAAAGCTACTCTCGAGTTTAATCATACTCTCGTTGGTGACTCTATCACTGTAAACGTTTCCGGTACTACTGCTGAGTCTGCCGCTAAAGTTTCCGTTATCCTTATCCAAAGCGGTATCACAGCTAAACAATCAGGCGCTAACAGCAACTATGTTCATAATAACGCCCCTTGTCTCTTCCTTACCCCTGCTAAAGGTCAAGATCTTACAATCGGCGAAGGAGGTGCTTTCTCTGCTACTTTGAGCGGTATAATACCTGCTACTTTCGGTAAGGGTAACTTCGCTACAGATGTAAACAATATGGAGGTTGTTGTATTTATTCACGGTGCAATAAACTCTGCATCTACTCGTGAGGTTTACAATGCCGACAAAAAGACACTTGTACAAGGCTCAGAAGTTATCAAACCTGCTAACGTTTTACCTGCTCCTGCCGGTATCTCTTCAAGCAGACGTGATATCTAATAAATTTAAAGGTTAACAATATTTCAATTACTTTGCGACTCTCTTTTTTTAAGGGGAGTCGCTTTTTTTTGACTTTTTTTATTTCTTAATCTCCCCTTTTTACTAATAATTTCCGTATTTTATCCTCGGTTGTATATTAATAATCTATATATTAATAAATTAATCTATCGTTTGCTGTAAAACATATTTTTTTTCTTTTCAAATCAGTATATTTTTTGTAAATTGCAATCGCTTTTAGGAGATGAAGAATTCTATTAATAAATTCTATTTTTCAACCCCTTTCTTGTAATAAATTAATTTTTAAAATATATTCGATATGAAAGTTTATCAAACTAATGAAATTAAGAACATCTCTTTAATGGGAGGTTCCGGCTCCGGGAAAACCACTCTTGTAGAAGCTATGCTTTATGAGAGTGGAGTTATAAAACGTAGAGGTACTGTAGAAGCTAAAAATACGGTATCAGATTATTTTCCGGTAGAAATGGAATATGGCTATTCCGTTTTCCCTACCGTCGTTCACGTTGAATGGGCAGGTAAAAAACTTAATATTATCGACTGCCCGGGCTCTGATGACTTTGTAGGTGGTGTAATTACTTCTCTCGCCGTTACCGACCAGGCTCTTATCGTTGTTAATACACAATATGGCGTTGAGGTGGGTACTCAAAACCATTTTAGATATACCGAGCAGGCTCATAAACCTGTTATCTTCCTTGCAAACCAATTGGATACCGAGAAATCTAATTTCGACCAAACTGTTGAGCAACTCCGCGAAAGTTTCGGTCCTAAAGTAGTTCTCGTACAATATCCTATTAACTGCGGTCCGAATTTCAATGCCGTTATTGACGTTCTTCTTATGAAGATGTATCGTTGGAAACCGGAAGGTGGCGCTCCTGAAATTCTCGATATACCGGCAGACCAATTGGATAAAGCTAAAGAACTACACAATGCCCTCGTTGAAGCTGCTGCCGAAAACGATGAATCCCTCATGGATAAATATTTCGAACAAGGCTCTCTTACCGAAGATGAGATGCGCGCCGGTATACGTAAAGGTCTCGTTGGCCGTGATATATTCCCTGTATTCTGCGTTTGCTCAGGTAAAGATATGGGTGTGCGCCGCCTTATGGAGTTCCTTGGTAATGTTGTTCCTTTCGTAGACGATATGCCTTGCCCTGTTACTTCCGATGCTGTTGAAGTGAAACCGGATAAAGATGGCCCTACTTCTATCTTTGTATTCAAAACAAGTGTAGAACCACATATCGGTGAGGTTATCTATTTCAAAGTGATGAGCGGTACCCTTAAAGAGGGCGACGATATGACGAATATTTCACGCAACGGCGGTAAAGAACGTATCTCCCAATTGTTCTGCGTTGCCGGTGCAAACCGTATTAAAGTAGATCAAATAGTAGCCGGTGATATTGGTGCTACCGTAAAATTAAAAGATACTCGTACAGGTAACGTGCTTAACGCCAAAGGTTGTGAGTTTAATTTCGAAGGTATCAAATATCCGGATCCTAAATATCGTAGAGCTATTAAACCTGTTGCTAACGGTGAAGAAGAAAAACTTAATGAAATTCTTACCCGTATGCACGAGGAAGACCCTACTTGGATTGTAGAACAAAGTAAGGAACTTAAACAAACTATCGTTTCCGGTCAAGGTGAATTCCACCTCCGTACCCTTAAATGGCGTATAGAAAATAATGATAAACTCCCTATCGAATTCCTTGAACCTCGTATCCCTTACCGTGAAACTATCACTCGTGCCGCTCGTAGCGATTATCGCCATAAAAAACAATCAGGTGGTGCCGGTCAATTCGGTGAAGTTCACCTTATTATAGAACCTTATGTAGAGGGTGAACCTGTTAAAGACATATATAAATTCAATGGTCAGGAATACAGAATTACCGCTCGTGATACTCAAGAAATTCCTCTTGAATGGGGTGGTAAACTCGTGATGGTTAACTCTATCGTAGGTGGTGCTATCGATGCTCGTTTTATGCCTGCTATTCTTAAAGGTCTTATGGACCGTATGGAGCAAGGTCCTCTCACCGGTTCTTATGCACGCGACGTACGCGTTATCGTTTACGATGGTAAAATGCACCCGGTAGATTCTAACGAAATTTCTTTCCGCCTCGCCGGTCGTAACGCTTTCGCTCAAGCATTTAAAGAGGCTAACCCTAAAATCCTTGAGCCTGTTTACGATGTAGAAGTACTCGTTCCTTCCGACCGTATGGGTGATGTGATGAGTGACCTCCAAGGTCGTCGTGCTATCATCATGGGTATGGAGAGTGTGAAAGGCTTTGAAAAACTCCTTGCTAAGGTGCCTCTTAAAGAACTTTCAAACTATTCTACAGCACTTAGTTCTCTCTCCGGTGGCCGCGCTTCATTTACTATGAAGTTCGCTTCTTACGAACTCTGCCCTTCTGACGTTCAAGAAAAACTCCTCAAAGAGTACGAGGCTACACAAACAGAAGACTAATATTGGCTTTCTATATCTCGAAGAAGGGGGTAATGCTTTCTATTACTCCCTTCTTTTTTTGTGCTTTTCTAATTATTATTCTTTGTCGCTCTCCGTTAATTAATCTATTTTTTGTAAATTTGCATTTCGAAAAAACAGTTATAAAACTCTTTATCCCGGTCTCGAAATAATAATGGATTTTTCTTTTCCAAAAAGTAAGCATCTTTGTAGTAAGATGGTGATAGATAGATTGTTTGCCAGTGGAGATAAACTTCTTGTTTATCCACTCCGTGTTGTCTATTCCGTATCTGCAGCCGATTATAGCGATGCAGATGATGCTGTTTTGGAGCCGGTAAGAGTGCTTTTTGTGGTGCCGAAAAGGTATTATAAGCATGCTGTAGACAGAAATAGGTATAAAAGATTGCTTCGTGAGTCGTATCGTTTACAGCAGAATGCCCTTATTGATGAGCTCAAAAAAAATAATTTGCGTATCGATATGGCTGTTTCTGTCATTAATAATGATTTCAACCTCTCGTACGCAAATATCTATCCTAAGATGACCAAGGTGATAAATAAAATTATCGAAAAAGTCTCTACCTCGGCACTTTAGTAATTACTTTAGAAAGTGTGATTTTACTTTTCTTCCCTCTTTTATATTTTTGATATCAGTGATAGACGCCGATAACTCGTATCTGACAATGTTTATCTATGCTTGTTGGTGTTTGCCGGCTATAAATACGGGTTGTATTTTAGTTCGTCGCCTATAGTGGTGTAGCTACCGTGACCGCAATATACTTTTGTTGCTGCGGGTAGCACGGATATTTTGCTTTTGATAGATTTTATTAATTGGGTGTAGTTGCCCCCTTCTAAATCCGTTCTTCCTATCGAGCCTTCGAAAAGTGTGTCTCCCGAGAGTAGTATGTTGCTTGTGGGGATGTAAAAGCATATGCCACCTTGGCTGTGTCCCGGTGTTTCTATCACTTTAATCTGTTCGTTGCCAAGCGATAATTCACTGCTTTCGTCTATAAACATACCGATAGGCTCGGTTTTTACTTCAAAAGGCAAACCAAACATACGAATCTGCTCGCTGAGGCGCGATGCAATGTCGGCATCTCCCTTGTGTGCCATTAGTTTTACTCCGTATGTCTCTGCAGCCCAATGACTTCCAAGACAGTGGTCGAAGTGCATATGTGTGTTTAGTAGATATTTTATGTGAATTTCATTCTCTTTGATAAAGTCAGATAATCTCTGTTGCTCTCCCTCAAAAAGTGCACCACAATCTACTATTGCACCCTCTTTTGTGTCGCTATTCCAAATAACGTAAGTGTTTTCTTGAATAGGATTAAAAATGAATTGTTTTATCTCCATATTGTTGATAGTCTATGTAGGTTATCAAATTTATAATGGTAAGGATATTTATAGTTGCCTGTTTTGAAAATATCAGGCAATTTAGATTATCAAACTTTATAATGGCAAGTAAACTCCTTTTTTTGTTTTGAAGAATTCTTCTTCATAGTAGTCGCTCAGATTATATAGTGTTGCAATCTTTTTATATGGGGCTATTTCGTGCTCCAACTCGCCCCCTTTCAGACAGATTAGTCCGTTTGGTAAGGCGTTTTTGTGCGTTCCGTTAACGTTCTTCTTTACTAATTTAACTAAGTCACCTAATGGCATTACTGCTCTCGATACTACAAAGTCGTACTTCTCCTTTACCTCTTCCATTCGGCTCCATTGTGTAGTTACATTATCGAGTTGCAACGCTTCCGCTATGGCACTCGCTACCTTCACTTTCTTGCCTATAGAATCTACCAAATGAAATGTGCAATCTTCAAACAGTATTGCTAATGGTATTCCCGGAAAGCCCCCGCCGGTACCTACATCTACAAGGGTAGTGCCCGGCTTGAATTTTAATATGCGGGCTATTGCCAAAGAGTGTAGTACATGATGCTCGTATAAATTGTCTATATCTTTGCGCGATATTACATTTATCTTTGAATTCCAATCTCTATACAGCTCGTCTAATGCGGCAAATTTTTCTTTTTGCTTCTCTGTAAGCTCCGGAAAATATTTTAAAATTTTATCCATATATCTTTGATTATAATATTGTTAGTGCTTAACGACGGCTAAAATATTCTTTAATATAGAAATGATTATTTCCGACTATAATTCGAATGTTTGTCCGTCAGAATTCCTTGTCATACAAAGGTAATACTTTTTATTTGATTCTATATACATATCTGTTGATAATTCTGTAGAAAGTAGGGGAGGAAAAATTTTATTTAAATATATTGTAGATTTTAATTAATTTATTAACTTTGCCTTGTGAAAATTTATATGTATCTATGTTAAATATTAAATACATATTATTTTGTTGTTTAGCCTTGAAACAACCTATGGTATGAGTATTATGTATTATTACTCATACCTTGAATATGCATAAATAGAATGAATATAATATTAACAAAATGATATTGATATGAAAAAGAATATTATTTTGATTTTACTATTTTATCTATCGGTATTAGTATGTACTTCTCAAATTGTTGAACTTGATGATTATACGTTTGGGACACGTGTTTATATTGATTCTACTCTAAATGTTGTTCCCGAAGCAGATAAATATATTTTACAATATTCATTGGATTCTAATTTTATATCACCCGTTACCATAGATACACTCGGATATAATTTTGTATGGTATAAGTTTCATGGATATGAAGATTGTGATTATAGAGATTCTATAGGAATACCCGCATTACCGATTAAATCTTTAAATCTTCAATTACCAAGTACATCATACGGGGAGGAATTTGAAATTTCAAATTTACAAGTTACTTATAAAGAGTATGATATAGATGACTATTATTACCCGTATCAACCGTGCCCTAATTTTGAAGAAGACACAATGGAGTTTTCTTTTAACGTAGGATATTATTCAAGTTATCATGAATCATGGGATAATTTTATAACAGTAAGTGAACCTTATACAGCTTTTGGAACGACAGGAATTACAGTAAATATTAATCCTATAGTTTACAATCCTGTTCATGGCAAAATCAGGATAATTAAGGCTCTAAATTGTACTATACCTATTCATGGAGGAACATTGGAAGATATTCCGTTAAATGAATTAGTTGATGCAAATTCGCTTTTTGATTGTCCGTTTTGTAATGTAGAGCATAGATGGATGGAGATAAGTCTTGGTAAAATCTTAGTTATTACAGATGCAACTTATGTTGCCGCATTAAATACTTACAAGCAATACCGAGAAGAAGCCGGATATCAAGTTGATATTGTAACAACTAACTATATAAAAGATTCGTTAAATGTTTCCACGTTAAATGGAAGTAAAATACGTGAATTTATAAGAGGAAGATATTATAGTACTTTATCAGTAAAGCGACCGAGATATTTATTACTTGTTGGAAATGAAACACAAATACCATTTTCAGCAGGTGTTGGAGTAAAAAATAATCCATTTACAGATTTATATTACGGTTGTATAGAAAAACAAAATTATCAAGACGAAAATAATTTATTTCCGGAAATGGCTTATGGAAGATGGCCTATAACTAATAGCGATGAAGTCAATAAGATTTTAGATAAGATCAAAGCCTACAATACTCGAATTAAGCAATTAGATAAAGACACACTTCATTCATTTTTAATATCGGGAATAGATGACCCTTCTAGCAATAATAAAGCATTATATAATTATTATAAATATCGATTTCTCAACGAAGTTGAGAGAAGAATAAAAAATGCGGGTTTTAGTAATGTATCTGTTTATAAAGGAACCGATTATGAAGGTAAAACTACAGAAATTCAAAACATATTAAAAAATGATATGTTAAATGATCTGTGGTGTTTTGTGTATTCAGGACATGGAACTCGTAATAAATTGTATCATCCTTTGAATTTAAAAGTTGATGAAATCTCAAATTATTTATATCAACAACTTCCACCTATAACTTTAGCGTTCGCATGCCTAACAGAAGGTTCTCCGATAAATTCCTCTATTGGAGCAAAATGGTTATTAACAGCTGATGCCGGAGGAGTATTGTTTTATGGGTCTACTGATACTTCTTGGACTAATACGAATGAGTTTTTAGCAAAGAAAATTTTTGATAAACTACCTTATAATAATACTACTATTG
>SAMEA3663283__coassemble_1348_pt1 | contig 12018 bp, 11 predicted proteins | sample SAMEA3663283__metabat2_low_PE_023 | metagenome-assembled genome bin SAMEA3663283 (sample SAMEA3663283) | pig gut metagenome | biome: pig gut; feature: pig-associated habitat; material: faeces | place: China | collected 2013 | reverse complement strand
GACGTGTGATATCACCCAACACTTGTGCACGTTTCTGCATTACGAAATCGTTCGACAAGAAGAAGTTATACTGCGCATTATCCTTAGGGATTGCAGGGGTAAATACAACGAAAGTATTACGATTATCTCTGTAACCCACAGGAATTGCTTCTATCTCATCGGAATAATTCACATCTATACCCTCCGCTTCGAGCTCATGAGTCAGCACGGAAGGAGTACGGTCGTAACCCGCCACATTATATCCTTTGGCTTTAAAATACCGAGCGATGGCACTCATACCAATACCGCCAATACCGAGGAAGTAATAATTCTCTACCATAACCATCTAATTTTTACAGAGTTTGATAATTTCATTAGCGATACGAACAGCGGAATCTTTTTGAGCCATTTTTTTAGAATTAGTGGCAATTTCGGCTTTACGTTTATCGTCAAGTAATAGATTAATAGCGAGAGGAGCGAGTTTTTCTATCGCCTCATTATCCGGCAAGCAAATAGCGGCATTTTCTTTAGCCAGTGCCATAGCATTATGCGTTTGATGGTCTTCTGCGACATTAGGCGAAGGAATCAGAATAGCAGGTTTACCGAGGAAAGTAAGTTCGGATATAGTACTAGCCCCGGCACGAGCGGCAACGACGTCGGCAACGGCATAAGCATAATCCATACGGCTGATAAAGTCCATCACATGCACGTTATCACAAGGGTTTTGGGCAAAAGCCTTTTGAGCATCGGCAAAATATCTTTTACCGGTTTGCCAAATCACCTGAACGCCTGCCTCGGCAAACTGTTTCAAACCATTAATCATACCGTTATTGATAGTCATTGCGCCGAGACTACCGCCCATTACGAGTAAAGTAGGGATATCGTATTTCAAGCCGAAAGCGTCGTAAGCCTCTTTCTTATCGAGGTCCGGATTAAAAAGATTTTGACGGATAGGGTTACCAGTAAGAATAACTTTATCTGCCGGGAAGAAGCGTTCCATTCCGGTGTAAGCGACACATATTTTGCGGGCTTTCTTTGCCAACAATTTGTTAGCCACTCCGGCAAAACCGTTTTGCTCTTGTAGCACGATAGGGATATTCATATTGTTAGCAACCATAAGAGCGGCGGCACTTGCATAACCACCCACACCAACGGCAACGTCGGGTTGAAAATCTTTTATTATTCTACGCGCTTTTGGCAGAGAAACGGCGAAATTATAAAGCACTTTAAAGTTACGTAATATATGTTGTCGGTCGAGCCCCTCAACCTTTAAGCCCTCTATTTTATATCCGGCAGCAGGCACACGATCCATCTCCATATGACCTTCTGCACCGATAAAAATTATTTCACAATCGGGATCGAGTTGCTTCAAAGCATTAGCAATACTGATAGCCGGGAAGATATGACCTCCCGTACCGCCACCACTTATCAGATATTTATGTATTATCTTATTCATAACTTTACATTATTTCTATGGTAACTTCATTATCGTTTTTATCTTCATCATCCGAATCGATTTTAGACTCGGTATTTTCCTTTCTATCCGTATCAACAGTAATATCCACGTCGGCACTAATATCATCAACAGATTCGGAAGGGATATTTACAACCGACGATTCGCTATCGGCTTCAATGCTATCTGCCTCCATCACTTTCGCCTTTTTGGTAACGAACTTCCAATCGCGTGAAGCATAGATAAATATGCCTATATATATGCTATTAATCAAGATAGAACTACCGCCATTACTTATCATCGGTAAAGGCTGACCGGTAAGAGGGAATAACTTCAAGCATACGAAGCAATGAATAATTATTTGCATGGACATGATAACGAACCCACCTGCACACATTAGCGAGTAGAAAAAGTTCTTCGATTTATAGACAACGCAAACCACACCTACAAACAAAGCTATATAACTTCCAAAAAGGAATATCAATCCGAACAGGCCATACTCTTCACAAATAATAGCAAAGATAAAATCGCTATATGCTTCGGGCAGATATTCTTTTTGATTACTTTTACCGGGACCGACGCCACTGATTCCACCACGACTCACGGCTATCAAAGAATATATACTCTGACGATTATTTATACCCGGTTCGTCGGAAATATGCCAAGGATTATCGGATTTTACATCGTCGGAACTCTTAACTATAGAAGATTGGAAATTGACAATTCTCGCCTCCCACGTCTCTACACGACGGAATAAGGTAGTCCACTTCGGAGCTTGTTTTGAATCGGGGTAAATTTTTACAACTACAAGACTGACAGAAATAAAAATAGAAAACAGCAGTAAACAAACAGCCATCAACTTAAAAATATACTTCCATGGTATGCGCCCGATAACCAACATAGCGAATATTGTAAAGCCCAGCAATATAGTAGTGGACAAATTGCTTGGAACTACGAGTGCCAAAGTGATAATAAATTCGGCGGAGAACCACCAAAATTTAGACTTAAGATACTCTCTATCAGTAGCTTTAGCAATAAACGAAGCAGTGGTAATAATGAGTGCCAATCGAGCAAATTCGGAAGGCTGTATACCGAAAATCGACCGAGTAGCACCCCCTTTTTGTTCTCCTACAAACATTACCAACACAAGCAATACCCAACTGAATATCAATAGAGCATAGCCCATGATATAACGAATAAACTTAGTAGAAACCTTTTGCATACAGATTATGACAAAGAATCCGAAAGAGAGGAAAAAGATATGCCTCATAATCGGACCGGAAACGGAGCCTTGTTGCGCCACCAAAGTACTTGAGGCGGAAAACAGCACTATTATGGACGCTAATACCAAAAAGAAATAAGATATCCATATAGCTTTATTACCCGGTAATATTTGATTAATAAAATTCTTCATCAACAAAACAGATTTCTAAAATATTAATTATATCAAAAGCTTAGTAGTATCCTTAATACGAAATATATCAAAAGCATATTATCGTGCTACAAAAAGTAAATCTAACGATTTAAACGGAGCACCTCTTCTTTAAACAATTCGCCGCGATTCTCGTAATTTTTAAACAGGTCGAAGCTGGCGCAGCACGGAGAGAGCAACACGGTATCACCCTCTTTTGCTGCATTATAACAAGCATTTACGGCATCCTTCAAAGAGTGAGTATCCACAAAAGGAATGTCGGAATTTTCGGAAAAGAACTTCACCAACTTGGCATTATCAACACCCATAAATACAAGAGTATGAACTTTTTGTTTTACTAGGTCGAGAATAGCATTATAGTCGTTACCCTTATCAGTGCCACCCAAAATGAGCACGGTAGGGGTGGTCATACTCTTAAGGGCATACCAACAAGAGTCGATATTAGTAGCCTTACTATCATTGATATAGCGAACGCCATTAATAGTATCTACGTATTCCAAGCGATGCTCCACACCTTTAAAGAGAGCCAAAGCCTCTTTGATAACGGCATCAGATATTCCGACAATAGAAGCGGCTAATGAAGCTGCCATCGAATTATAAAGATTATGAACTCCTTTAATAAAGATGCTATCAATAGGTAAAGAGAAGGAGTTCATGTAGTTGACATGCATATCGGCATCATCAATCCACGCTACATTATCATTTTTTGTAGAACCGAAAGGCGCCAATGAAGCGGAGATTTCACGTTTTTCAAATTCAGCTTTTATAACCGGATCTTCGCTCCAATAGATAAAATATTGCTCAGCGGTTAAATTCTGCAAAATTCTGAATTTGGAATTTATATAATTCTGAAATTCATAATTATATCTATCGAGGTGGTCGGGAGTGATATTCATCAGAATAGCGACGTCGGCACGAAAATCATACATACCGTCGAGTTGAAAGCTTGAGAGCTCAATTACATAATAGTCGTAATTCTCTTCTGCAACTTGTAAAGCAAAACTCTTACCCACATTACCAGCCAAGCCTACATTATAGCCGGCATGTGACAATATAAAATAAGTGAGCATAGTAGTGGTAGTTTTACCATTACTACCTGTAATACAGATAGTTTTAGCAGTATTATAGCGACCGGCGAACTCTATTTCACTGATGATATTAATACCCTTAGCACGGATTTTTTTAATTATATCGGCGGATTCCGGAATGCCGGGGCTCTTAATTACCTCTTTAGCATCCAGAATTTTATCTTCGGTATGTTGCAACTCCTCGAAAGGGATATTGTATTTTACAAGCATATCCTTATACTGCTGTTTGATGGAGGATTTATCCGAAACCCATACATCGAAACCTTTTTTCTGTGCGAGAACGGCACTTCCTACTCCGCTTTCGCCTGCACCGAGAACAACAATTTTTTCTGCCATAATCAACGTAATTTCAAAGTAATTAAAGTAAATGCAGCCAACAATAAGCCCACAATCCAAAATCTCATAGTAATCTTATTCTCAGGTATGCCATTAATCGGTTTAGAAATAAGGGCAGGCACACCAACTTTTTGATAATGATGATGTAAAGGAGCCATTTTAAAGATACGTCTTCCCTCGCCATATTTCTTTTTAGTGTACTTGAAGTACGACGTTTGCATAATAACGGAGAGAGACTCAACGAGGAATATACCGCTCAAGATAGGGAGTAGCAGCTCTTTATGGATAATAATAGCAAAGACAGCGATAATACCGCCAAGAGCAAGGCTACCGGTATCACCCATAAACACCTGGGCCGGGTTGGCATTAAACCACAAGAAACCGATAGTAGCACCGATGAATGCCGCCGCAAACACTACCAATTCGCCGGACCCCGGAATATACATAATATCGAGATAATCGGCATATTTAATATTTCCCGAAAAATAAGCCAAGATACAAAGCACTACACCTTGAATAGCGGAAGAACCGGTAGCAAGACCATCGAGACCATCTGTAAGATTGGCTCCGTTTGATACTGCAGTTACTACAAAAATAGTAACGAAAACGAAGAAAATCCAACCTAACGACTGTGCATATTCGCCAGCCCAAGTGAACAAGTTGGCATAATCGAAATCGGAGAATTTAAAAAACGGGATTGTAGTAGCTGTAGACTTACCTTCGCCGTAAATTATCACATCCGGACTAAGATAAAGTACTAAGCCAACTATAAGACCAACACCAACTTGTGCAATAATTTTAAATTTTCCGTGAAGGCCCTCTTTATTATGTTTGAAAACCTTTATATAATCGTCGACAAAACCGAGACCACCAAGCCATACTGTAGTGATTATCATCAATATAATGTATATATTATGAAGTATGGAGAACAACAATACCGGCACAAGGATAGAAAAAAGTATAATGATACCGCCCATAGTAGGGGTACCTTTTTTTGACTTTTGACCTTCCAAATCCAGATCTCTGATTTCCTCGCCAATTTGCTTTCTTTGTAAGAAATAGATAAACCTTTTACCGAAATAGATAGAGACGAACAGAGCGGTAATAAACGACATCACCGCGCGGAAAGAGATATAAGAGAATACACCTGCACCCGGAAAATTAAATGCAGAATCCAAGTATGAAAACAAGTAATAAAACATAATATCTAATCAATTAAAAACAAGCAATAATTTCTTCTTTATCATCGAAATGATGTTTTACGTCGCCAATAATCTGATAGTCTTCATGACCTTTACCGGCAACGAGTACCACATCATTCTTCTTTGCTAAGGCGCAAGCAGTACGAATAGCTTGACGGCGATCTTCGATAATGATAACTTTCTTCATCTGTTCCGCATCAAGACCGTCGGTCATATCCTTCAATATATCAGAAGGATTTTCATGTCGAGGGTTATCACTAGTAAGGATTACTCTTTCCGACCCTTTCACGGCTTCTTGAGCCATTATAGGACGTTTACCTTTATCCCTATTACCGCCACAACCTACAACGGTAATTAATTCCGAGCCTTTATCACGGATTTCGTTAATGGTATTAATTACGTTTGTCAGAGCATCCGGAGTATGGGCATAATCGACGATTGCAGTAAATCCTGCAGGAGCATTAACGGCTTCGAAACGGCCGGATACTGCGTGCTGGCACGAGAGCAGGCGGAGCACCTCTTCGGCATCGGCACCAAGAAGTACGGCAGCACCATACACTGCAAGTAAATTATAGGCATTAAATTTACCTACAAAAGGCATAAACACCTCACGTCCACACACATTAAGTAGCATACCGGTGAAAGAATCTTCCAATATCTTCGCCGAAAAATCTGCCATAGAGCGTAAGGCATAAGTACATTTTTTAGCCTTGGTATTTTGTAACATCACCATTCCATTTTTATCATCTACATTTACAAGAGAGAAGGCGCCGGAAGGTAAATCATCGAAAAATCTTTTCTTAGCCCTAAGATAGTTATCAAAAGTTTTGTGATAATCGAGATGATCGCGAGTAAGGTTAGTAAAAATAGCGCCATTGAAATCAAGACCGGCAATACGGCGTTGATCTACAGCATGCGAGCTCACCTCCATAAATGCGTATTCACAACCGGCATCCACCATACGAGCCAAAAGAGCATTCAACTCTATAGGGTCGGGAGTGGTATGCGTTGATGGCACTGCCTCTTCTACTACATAATTACAGACAGTAGAGAGCAACCCTACCTTATACCCCATTGCCATAAAAAGTTTGTAAAGCAACGTAGCAATAGTGGTTTTACCATTAGTACCGGTAACACCTACAAGAGTAATGTTTTTTGACGGACGATGGTAAAAATTATGAGCGGCAATGCCCAATGCTTCGGCACTATCGGCAACTTTAACATATGCAACTCCATCTGCCAGCTTCTCCGGCAGGTACTCACACATTACAGCTACGGCACCATTTGCAACTGCGCAATCAATAAAATTATGACCATCGACAGCCGTACCACGAGTGGCGACAAAAAGCGAACCCGACTTCACCTTACGAGAGTCGAACACCACATCGGTAATCTCTTTATTTTCAGAGATTTTATTAAGCACTTCAATATTTTCTAAAATGGCATTCAGTAACATTATATAAGATGTATTTAAATATTCTATTACAAAAATTTCTTCGACATTATAATTATAAATAGTATTTACCGACACTAAATACTTAGTTTAATATGTATAGTATCGCCTTTTTTCACTTTTTGTCCCGGAGGGATCGATTGCGACACTACCTTTCCGGAGCCGTACATCATAACCCTCAAGCCGCTTTTCTCGAGCAGATAAAGCGCATCAACGGCAGCCATACCCGTTACATTAGGCACCAAACCATCTATTATAGTCACCTCCTTAGGTACGAAAGCGTCTTCATCATAAGTTAGAGAAACCCAATTTGCATTAGTACTCTTCACTTTATAATTGAGTTTTTTCAACGACGATTTCACTTCAGACGCATTACCATATTTGACGATAGGAATATTATCGGAATCGGGTAACTCTTCGAAATTCGCAATATTCTCTTTCAAATCCATTGCGTAGATTTTTTTTGCAGCACGATAGAACGTTCTTGCGCAAATATGTCCGGCACCGGCTCTTGTTTTAGGACGTTTAACCACAACGATGGCACTATATTTAGGGTTATCGGCAGGGAAGTAACCGCAAAACGAAATTTGATCGCCACCACCGGGCAGGATAGCAGTACCCGTTTTTCCGGCGATAGGCAAGCGTACATTATTAATCATATTTGCTGTACCGCTGTCCGACTCTACAACCATCCTAAGCATATGCTGCATTTTTCTTAGTGTGGATGTAGAACAGATACTACTATTGGTGACTTTGGTATCGAAATATTTTACTTCATCATCCGGAGATACAATTTTCTCGACAATATAAGGGCGAACCATAACGCCGTTATTTGCAATAGCATTATAGAAATTAAGCGTATAAATAGGCGGAATAAGAGATTCGTAACCTATAGACATCCACATCAAAGAGATATGGCTCCATTTTTCGCTTTTCGGATCGGGCAATCTTGGCTGTTGTGCATTTGGCAGCATCAATTCTATATCTTTGGCAAAACCGGTGTTATACACTTGTTTTATAAACTTTTCGGGATATTTCGAATAGGCTTCATTAATAATCTTCATCACGCCGATGTTACTTGATTGAGCCAGCACATTTGTAACGGATATATCGCCATGGCCACCTTTTTTATAATTAGAATCGGTAATTCTGACGCCTCTAAAATAATATTCTCCTTTACCGGTACTGATAATATCATCCGTATCACAAATATTATTTTCGAGAGCAATCATAAGGCTCATGGTCTTGAATGTGGAACCCGGAGTAGACAGGTCGGAAATAGCCATATTATCGCTCTCATCACGTTCAGAGTAAACGCCGTTTTCATCTTTCGACAAGTTTACCATAGCACGTATTTTACCGGTTTTCACATCCATAAGCACCATACAAGCCTTATCGCAGCCATGCATATTCAATGTTTTCTCCAATTCTGAAGCACAAATATCCTGCATATCTACATCGATAGTAGTGTATACATCACTGCCATCAACAGGGTCTATTATCGGTTGCTTATATCTTGTATTTCCGAATTTTACAACTTTAGCCAAACCATCTTTGCCTTGCAATTCATCATTAAGGGAAAACTCAATACCGGAGCATCCTTTACCGGAAGAGCCATAAATATTACCTAATGTAGTTTTACAAAGATTGCCGAACATGTGCTGTCTCATACCTCCAATTTCGGTTTTCAAGCCACCTTTATTTGTACCTAATCGGAAAAGAGGAAATTTTTGCACCTCTTGATAATCAAAAAAGGTCACATACCGAGGATAAATAATAAGGTTTCTGTTATTTTTATGGAAGCCATCCATTATATACTTTTTATATCCTGCGGGTGTTCTGTCTTTAAATTTTCGAGACAAGCAATAAGATAATGAGTCGATATAAATATTTATAACGGAATCGGATTTACAACCTGCGAGATATTCCGTCCTCGTATCCATTGATAATTTATACAAAGGGAGAGTGGTAGACATCAAATTTCCATCATGAGAATAGATGCTACCTCTTTGAGCTTGTATATTTTTATTTATAATAGTGTATCTTTTAGCCTCCTCGTTAAGCTGTTCACGAGCGAAAATATTGTAATATCCGTAGGCTAAAAAGATTACTACTACTGATAAAATAAAAATGACAAACAATACTAGTACTCTTCTTTTTGTATCAAAATTTATCATTCTACTACAACAATAGGTTCCGTTATTACTTCAAGTTTACTACCAACCTCTTCCAATTTACTATAGACGGCATTGTTTTTACCTTCACTTTTTAATTGAGACTCCAAGTGGATAGCTTGTATTCTAGTCACTTTAAGTTCCTCTTTTTTATTATACAGTTCTTTTAACAGTATATTATAAGAGTATATATTATTAATATACACCATTATTAAGAAGATGAGGAACAATAAATAAGGTATCTGTTTTATAAACCAATCTTTATTAAACAATCTTCTATAAAAACGGGTAAAGATATTAATTATATAATTTTTCGTTTTTTTGTAATATGCCTTTACTTTACTTTCTTTATATTTAGATTTATTCTTTTCGTCATTATCAGCAGAATTGCTTTGTTTTTGTTCTACATCATTCTTGTCAGTATCCTTAACATCCTCAAAATCAGAAATATCTTGCACGTTGGCTATATTCCTTTTTTTCTTCGAAAAAGGGAGAGACGAAATAATATTTTTCATCGACAACTTCATGATTTTACTCTTATTATAATTTTACGGCAACCCTCATTTTAGCACTTCTGGAACGAGGATTTACAGTCAATTCTTCATCCGATGGTGTAATTACTTTATTATTAAGAGCTTTGAATGGAGAGATAATATTTCCGTAAAAATCTTTACATACTTCCCCTTCACAATTACCCGTCTTAATAAAGTTTTTCACTATTCTATCTTCGAGAGAATGGTATGTAATAACCACGAGCTTACCGTTTTCACTCATCACATCGGCGGTTTGAGAGAGCATTTTTCGGAGTACCATCATTTCGTTATTCACCTCTATACGAAGGGCTTGAAAGAGTTTAGCCACATCTTTTTTCTCGCGTTCACGCATAAAGAAAGGTTTGACGGTATCGAGTAACTGATTAGTGTCGAGAATAGGCGTTTCAGCCCGTTTCAAAACAATAGTATGGGCAATTTTTTTTGCATTAGAGAGTTCACCATAGAGATAAAAAATCGATGACAGTTGAGCTTCCGCATAGTTATTGACAATATCGGCAGCGGTAACGGAAAGGCTCTTATTCATTCTCATATCGAGTGGAGCATTAAAGCGGAAAGAAAAACCACGCTCTTCGTCGTCAAAATGGTGAGAACTAACCCCAAGGTCGGCAATCAAACCGTCGATTTTCTCCACGCCGTAATATTTAAGGAAATTCTTGAGATACATAAAGTTACTTCTAACGAAAGTAAATCTATCATCGTCAAAAGCATTCTTCATGGCATCAGCATCTTGGTCGAAAGAATAGAGGTGTCCACGCTCGGAAAGGTGACGTAATATTTCACGAGAGTGACCACCCCCTCCGAAAGTAACATCCACATAGATACCATCAGGGTTAATATCAAGAGCCTCTATCGACTCTTTTAAAAGTACCGGTACGTGATATTCATTCATGACTCCGAGGTTAATTTGTTTCTTAATATATCGGATAAATCCGGTTGACTATTTTGAAATTCCAAATATGCCGGCTTATTCCACAATGCAATACGATCGACAAGACCCACAAATACCGTTTCCGATACGATATTCATTGCAGAAATAAAACGTTTTGGCAATAAGATGCGACCTTGACTATCGATATCGAGAATTTCTGCATCTTCTACAAATCTCATAAGCAATAGTTGGTCGTTGGCATCCCACTCATTCAATTTTTTTTGAAGGTCAAGCACCTTATTTTGCCACACATTTTCGGGGTAAATAACGAGGTATTTATTAGACACATCCATTCTAACAACTACCCTTTCTCTGTCATTTTCAGGCAATTGTCTTCTAAACACAGCAGGTATAAACACTCTACCCTTTGCATCTATTTTAGATTCTGATTTTCCACTAAATACTATCATAATACACCTATCCAATTTCGTGCGTAAAGGTACGAATATTTTTTTAATTATCCCCCACTTTTCCCCACAAAAATATCATATCGGCACAAAAATTAAAAAAAGAAGCAAAAAAGAGGTATATAATATCAGAATAAGGGACAATAACAAAATAGCTAAACTGATTAACTCTTCACTACACACTACATTATATCTATGAGGAATATAAAAATTGCCGTATTGCAAAATAAATTTCAATACGGCAATTTTTAATAGTATATATTACGAGGTGTTTTAAAACTAAACAAACAAAATATTAATTATCTTCAATCAATTTGTCGAAATTTATAGCCGGTAAGATAACGGGAATGATTTTTTGCAATGGGCGATAGCAAACCGACGTTTTTACAACAGGATATTTTTCGATATTAAAGAATGGCTTAGCAAGCAATAACACGTTGATAATAAAGCTAATAACTATAGCATATTTAAAAACGCCAAAGAGTGCTCCAAAGAAACGATTAATACCATTTAGCATTACCGCTTTAAGTAATTTGGTAATCAAAGAAGATAAGAGTGAAATCAACAGAAATACTACAATAAATATAAAAATATAAGAGATGATAACAGCTATTTTGTCCTTAATCTCGACAATAGAGGTAATAATGACAGCTAAATCATCCGACCAAAATTTTGCTGCATAGATTGAGATAATGATAGCGATAAATGAAGACAACTCTTTTACAATACCATGACGTATACCTTGTATTAATCCATAAACCAAGGGTAACAGTAATATAATATCGAGATAATTCATTTTGATATAAATAAATTTCGCAATACTTTGATTCTAACTTTGTTTATAAGTTCCTGAGCAACAAAAAGTTCTTGCTTGTGGCAAGCAGCAAAGCCGAGCGCCCAATATTTTGTCATGTCAGATTTTTTACTTATCTTAGTGTTGCAATTAAAAGTAAGAATAAATCGTAATAAGACATGGCAAAGGTACGAATAAAATCAGAAAAACTCACACCTT
>SAMEA3663283__coassemble_1332_pt1 | contig 12280 bp, 5 predicted proteins | sample SAMEA3663283__metabat2_low_PE_023 | metagenome-assembled genome bin SAMEA3663283 (sample SAMEA3663283) | pig gut metagenome | biome: pig gut; feature: pig-associated habitat; material: faeces | place: China | collected 2013 | reverse complement strand
TGTTGAGCTATTCTTCAAATTTTGTCACTAATTTTGCAGTTGCTTGTTGAGAGTAGGTCAATAAAATAATTGCGATTTTTTTTGTATATATACACAATTTTATGTTACTTTGCACTTGAAAACCTTGCAGAAAATCCAAGTTCTTATGATAGGAAAATCGCCATTCCGTATAGAGTCGGAACTATTCCGTACTCAGTTGTCCGGTTTCATTGATATGAGCTCCAGAGCAAAGCATCGTTAACGATTAATGCCATGATGGCAGCTACAGCATGGAATCTGATGAAGATGATGAGGAAACTCAAGCATTTTTTTTGCAGATTTTTGGATGACAATTTTAAACTACCTATATCTGCCTATGCTCCAGGTTGCGTACCAAAGGTAGAAATTAAGGAACGACTAGCTAATTGATAATTAGTGATTTAATTTTTAGAATAACCCTTATACATATTGAAGAAATTTGTCAAACTATTATTTGGACAACAATGAAGAAATTATTGCTTACTATGTGTGTCGTTCTATGCGCGTGTGTGATAAAAGCCGAGGTAAATCCCGACGTATGGCATCGTCCGGATTCTCTTGTAATTTTACAACAGGAAGATAGTATTTCGTGGTCGGATGAATATACTATTTTCGCTGTCGTTCGAAGTCTGAGCGATAGCACTGAGGAGTGTTTATGGAGTTTTTCTGAAAACGATACAATTTCTGCTGCTGTCCTTACTAAGGGAGTCTATACATCTTCCGCTGGAAAACTTATTTCACATAATCCGCATGACTTCTCAAAATGGTGTGTCTATGCCTACCATAGTGGTATAAATGCGGATAGCACCAAGCAACGTTCATTTCGTTTGGGTGAGCAGTTGGTTTACGTTGATAGCCTTACAACTGATACCTTGCCTGCACGAGTTGAGATAGAGGAAATCGCTTATTTCAACAGAAATGTTTCCATACTTGTTTCCAATGCATTCCAAACATATCTTGCTCTAAAATACGGTGTAACATTAGATATTGCTCCGTACATTTCTCAATCGGGTGACACACTATGGCATCCCGAGCATGATGAAGATTTTTATCATCGAGTTATAGGTGTTGGTAATGACACTGTTTGTAATTGGACTAGTTGCGTTTCGCGGAGCAAAGAGGATTCTCTATTATATATTCAAACAGATTCGTTGATGCCGAATGAGTATATCGTAGTGGGAGATGAGGATGGTCCTTTAGTATGGCATAGAGATATTGATGACGAATATAGTTTGCAGCGTGTATGGCGTATAAGGCAGTTTGTTAACCAGCCAAAACATATTACGTTGGCCGTTCGTTTATTCCTGATGGAAGAAACTGCTGATTCATTGCAATTAGTTATTACTGATGCTAACGGTCTGGAGTTACAAACAATTGTGCCAGATAGTATCATTATGGATAGTCTTTGCTATTTTTCTCTAAATAGAATAGACTCACTTATGCACATTCACATCAAAGGTGTGCTTCAAGACAAAATACATTCTATGTGTGATGATTATCATTCTCAAACTGAAGGCAGTTCTAACACAGATATATTGTTTGACGTGAACTCGCAAACAATTGTTATTAATGGCTACTCTGATGAACAAATATTCGAGTTATATTTGTATGACAATTTGGGAAGATATTTTGCAAGAATTACAAGCCGAAATCCAATCGATGTAAAAACATTACCGAATATGGTTTCCTACATTGAAATTATAGCCAATAATCAAATAGTAGGCGTAATAAATATTCCTGTCACTATGCATTAACAACAAATAAATGTTCTACATGAAACCTTCTTTTCTTACATTATCATTTCTTTGTGCATTTATACTTCCTCTTTATGCACAAACCGCAACAAATGATGTTGAGGCTGATATTGCCAATAAAAATGTCAAGCTTATCGTTGAGTCTTACTCTTATGCAGCATTTTCTCCTGTCAATATCTTTACAGAAGGTTTATCCCTAACAGCTGATAGCGGAAGTTTAAAACATGATATATCTATAAACTTGACCAAAATACCTCATAAAGGTGGATATGTCATGCCGTCCAACATGGAAAATGTCTGTTGGATGAGTGAAGGGGTACGTTTGCTACCCAATGGCGAACATTTCTCGGATACGGCTCCGGCGCTTATCTCGCTGGCTTATGATCCAACTCGTATTCCTATGGGTTATAAGCAGACGGATGTCTATACCTATTTTAATGACGGCACGCAGGGATGGCATCGCCTTGAACGAGTGTCCGTAGATACCGTGCATCACGTTGTCACTTCTTATACAACCCACTTCACGGATTTCGCTAACGCTGTCATCAAAGTGCCCGACATGCCGGAGAGCAAGGCTTATGTGCCAACGGCAATGACCGACCTTCCCGATGCTAATCCGATGAAGGGTATCCCTATGGTGGAAGTGCCTACTGCTAACAATCGCGGTACGGCAGAACTGACTTACCCGATTGAGTTACCTCAGGGGCGTCATGGTATGCAGCCCAATGTTGATTTGCATTATTCCAGTGCAGGTGGTAATGGTGTCTTAGGGGTGGGTTGGAGTCTGAATACGCCAGCCATTACAATAGATACGCGGTGGGGTGTACCTCGCTTTGATCCAAGGTTCGAAACTGAGCAATATTTGGTGAACGGTGCGGCTGTCTTATTTAGAGAATCGGATGGTACTGCGAAGGAAATGCCATACCAAACAAACTCATATCTTCCTCGCGAAAATGAAAATAGTGTCACGCGCTTTTATGCACGCGATACTAAAAACCAAGACCGTATCATACGTTATGGTACTAACCCGACTAATTATTGGTGGGCGGTTACAGATAGAAATGGTGTAACAACGTACTACGGACGCATCTTTGATCCCACAAATCCGGAAAACGAAAGAATTCAAGAATCAAGTGTTGTTAAAACAGATAGCGGTTGTATTGCTTATTGGGCAGCTACAGCAAGTGTGGATGTTTACGGCAATTACATTCTATATAAAAACGAAAAGATAGGGAATAATATTTACATAGAATCCATTGATTACACAGGTAATTATATTCAAAAAGTCCCTGCTCTTTACAGGGTGCTATTAAACTACAAAGAGGGACGCCTTGATGTTTCTTCAAATGGACGCTTAGGAGTATTGCAGACAGAGCATAGGTTACTTTGTAATATAGTAGTACAACATCTTTATCCAAAGAACCCAGACGAATCCGAATATGCAGATAATTTAGCCGCATATTACATGCAATATAACCAGCCAAATGAAGCAAGTATATTTAAAAGCCGTTTGGAAGAGGTCGTTATGTTGGACTCAGTGCATTACATCTCATCAAAAGAATTTGATGATTGTAATCTCGAAAAAATAATGCATGGCGAAGTACATCTAAATAAATTGCTGAGAGAACGGATGATAGAGGCAGAACGAAACCACGATTTGGAATTGTTTCGCCAATTGAGAGAGATGATGAATCAACCGTATGGAGAAAAGAGTATCCCAGCCAGTGTAACTAAATTTTCATATGCAGATGCCCCTTCATTAAATAGTCTTTTCGGAGAAACAAAAAGATTTAATCCTGAAAAGAATTATCTCTCAAATAGTCATAGTAATAGTTGGAGTGTCGGAGGCACTGCAACTGTAGGATTAGGCATAGTTGTTCCTCTTACTACTTCGTCTGCTGGAGCAAACTACGATTTTAGTAAAAGCGAAGGAAGAAGTACCTCTATGCTAATGGATTTGGATGGCGACGGATTGACAGATATTGTATATGAAGACATTTTACATGGTAAAGTATATTACTGCAAACAAGAAAAAAAAGGAGCCACATATTCTTTCAAGGAGGGACAGATTGTACCGGGATTAACTCGTCTATCACATGAAGTGACCAAAACGCACACTTGGGGATTGCAACTGTCGATATTAGCTAATTTGAGTTATAATAATCCGATATCTAATACTTATACAGATGTCTATTTCTCTGATATTAATGCAGATGGACTTCCTGATATGATTGATGGAGATCGGATACTAATCAACCAATTGAACAATGGCGTCCCTACTTTTGGACCTTTTACAGGTGTTGAGTCACAAAAAATAGTGGTTCATAATAGTCATTGTGAGAAAGGGATAATTTTCGATGGAGAAGTCGATGAACATATAGAATGCGACCTTCAGGAAATATTAATAGATAGTTATCCTTTAGAAGACTATTCTGGAAATCATGGCATTGAACCTGAAAAGGTAGAAGACAAGGACATACCATATCCGGAAATGAAGTACACGGATTATGGTGTATATACCCCTAAAGAGCAACAAGAGACATTTAATGATATTGACGAATTTACCTCAAAGACACCAGAAATCCCGATCCCAAAACGTTTAGCAAAGACTAAAAGTGGTGACAATTTGTCGACATCAGACGATTCTTTGATTTATCGCATTGAGAACGGAAGGGTAAACGTTTACAAATTAGAATACATATGCAAACCGGTCAAAACGGATCCTGATATTGAGACCGTTCGGGTTTGGGTAGCAGGTTGGAGTGGCGATATTGAATTGAAGGACACCATCTCTTTGGTTCCAGATGCCTCACAATCACGTGAGTATTCTCGCACTGCGGATGGTGTGTCGTATACTATCCAACGTTGTCACGGAGTGAGAGAACAGGACAACATGCATCTTGAGGCAGATGATTATACAATACTGCATCAAGGAGCTATAGGTGCAGATGACGATAGTATACATATATGGTCGAATATATTTCACGTTGAAGAGGGTGATGTTCTGATGTTCCGTCTACGTTCCGGAGAGAATAATTTATATGACAAAACGATTTGGCATCATGTGATTAAATATAATGAGTCACAGGTGTATGATTCAGAGAAAGACTATATTTGTACAGGTGATGGCTATTTTCAGGCACTATATGCAGGAAAAATTATTCTCTCTATCTCTGGCAGTAATGACGGTGCATTACCCGTAGAATTGAGAGTGCTCAAAAATGGAGAGAGCATTCGCAATGAATCTGTAACACACGGTTCAGTTAATATACAAATAGAGGATTCTGTACAATCAAATGATAATATTTTTATTCAGCTCAGTTATAATGGTGAAGAGCCTCGATGGAGTGATGTTCATTTAGTTCCAAGATTGCAATATATTTCGGTTTTTCCTACAGATAATAATGATGTATGCGACACTGTAATATACTATCCTGATGTGCAAATTCAAGAGTATACTTCGTTCATTGAGGATAAATCATCCCCGTATCGCAAGTTGTTTGGCACGTTGCACAAAGGTTGGGGTGAATTTGCATATCAGAAAGACTCTCTTGATAATGACACAATTATTCTTAATTCGCTTGTCAATACGCAATTATTGGCGGCTGAGCAAATAAAGAACGATAGCACTTCCTTTAAAAATTACGATCCAAATATTCCTTCTTTAGAATCTATAGATGTTATGGACGAGGATGACCTTTTAGCACAAGTGAATAGTGCCTTCTCGAGTGACATTATATATAATCCAATTTCCAAAAACAATCGCTGGATTCCCATGCGTGCGGATAGTAGGACGGAACAATATATTGCCTATGGAAATCTTGGGTGTATAGGAAAGAACGTGCATAGTAATGCTCGAGAGATTACATCTCCGGAGATTGATGGTGAGCCTTTTGAGGATATAGTGGAATATGATAGTTCTATTCCATTTACAAGAGGCGAATCGCGTAAGAATAATTTTGTTCTAAAACAGACTAGAACCATACAACATAATATTTCTGGTGGGCTTCCATATCCTATTCCTATCAATAAGTCCGTAAGTTTCGGTACATATGATGTCGTTGTTGATTATATGGATATGAATGGTGATGGGTATCCTGATTTTGTTGGAAAAGAAGGTATCCAATATAGCCAACCATGGGGCGGTATAGGTAGATTACAAACCGTAAAGAATTTTTCACCTTTTAAAAGTAAAAATTTAGCGACAGGTGATGCCTTTTCCGCATGCCCTGTAGAGTTAAAGAAAATGGCTGGCAATAATGTAAAGGATGGAAGATTCTTTATGAATGCCACATACGGAGGTTCTAATGGAAGGGGGACTTCTTCAACTAAAATCAGTTATATTGATGTTAATGCTGATGGTTTGCCAGATAAGGTAGACTTAAAAAACAACGAGGTTTATTATAATTTAGGATATAGTTTTTCCTCCCCCTATCCATTCAATAATAATATCATTTCAGAGGGTTCTAATGAGAACGCAAGCGGCAGCATATCAACCCCTCCGTTCTCGATAGGACAAGTAAGTATAAGTGGTGGTGTCGGTGTCTCAATTTCCACAGACTGGACACAGAGTACTTTGATAGATATCAATGGAGATGGTCTTCCTGATTGTGTGCGTTCTCTTCCATTACCTGGTATAAATCAACTGCAGGTTGATTATAATCGCAGCAGTGGAACAAATGGCATATCTTTCATATCGAACTCCGAACATTTGTCAAATATCTTTGTTGGAAAGAATCTTACAGAAAATGCTTCCGCAACCGTAAGTGCTACAGGGGGATTTACAATTTTTGGTATAAAAATTTGTTTGGGACTTCAATCATCACCATATACTACATCCTTCTCACAAGGTCAAGCAATGCTAACCGATATGAATGGTGATGGATTGGTGGATTACGTATATAAAGACATTGTTAAAAATGAAATATGCGTTCGTTATAACCGTACTGGTAATGCGAACTTGCTAACAACAGTGATTAATCCTACCGGTCAGAAAATTGAATTGACTTATCGGCTTTCTGAACCATCTGTAAACCATCGCAGTCTTCAATGGGAGTTGGTAGAGGTTGTAGATAGTATAGCCAATCACCCGATGCGAGCTGCACAAAGTAACATAATAGAAATCCAGTACGATAGTGCCTACTACGATAATTACGAAAAAACGGATTACGGTTACGCACATGTTAGAATAGTTCACAACAAAGAGAAAGTTAAAGATGAATATTATTACAACACGTCGTTTCTCCAAAATGGAGAACTGCGTGAGGACTTACTGACGGACAATAATGGAAATAAATATATTCGTAATATACATGGTCTCAGATATCGAGATATTGTTTCCGGTGATGAACATAATGGAGAGAATGGGTGTGACGATGCCAATTCGCGTGTAGCGGAAGATGGCTATTGGACAGAATACTACGAAAAAGAAAAAGATCCACAGATTGTTACCCGGTATACGGTTCAATATGATGAACTGCATAACATGGTTGAATATGCGGAATATGGTGACGTAGCCGTCCCTGATGATGATTGGCGGCAAGAAGTTACATATTTGCCGAACACTGCCAATAACATGATTTCGCTTCCAAAGGAGGAAAGGGTCTTTGGTGCAGGACAGTTGCTGCGCAGTGCTTTTGTCAATTATTCAGAATACGGTGAGCCTGCGCATATCAACTTTGAGGATAATAATCAAGGAATCGTGGCGACAACACATTTGAGGTATGATAATTTCGGAAATATTGTCGCCATCATAGCACCGGAAGATATTAATAATGAAAATAATTGGTCCGCATTCGAGTATGATTCAGTAACATTCTCTAATGTTGTTGCGATTTACAACCCATTTAAGGCAATTACCCGTACAGAATATGATTATAGTTGGGGCGTTCCTATACGAACGATAGACCCGGCTGGCAATGAGATGCGTTTTAAATATGACTATAAAGGTCGTCTTAGCACCGTACTTTCACCTATAGAACTGGAACATGGGAAAGAGTATACGGTCAAATATGAGTATAATCTCATCAATCATAACCTTAAAATGCCGGTCAAATATCCTTATACATATGTGGTTAAGGATATGTTTGATTCGCTTTTTGTACAACGCCAGGTTGCTATATATGACGGGTATGGCAGAATGATGCAAAAGAAGCATTTCGCGGAGGTGAACGGACAAGACGAATGGGTGGTAGATGGCACAGAAGAATGGGATGCTTTTGGCCGGGCGATAATGCAGGGCTATCCTTTTGTTGCGCAAAAAAATCCTCATGAATATGAGTCGATGAATAATACACAAGCGATTATTCATTATGTCTATGATGTATTGGACCGTCCTGTCGAACAGACCAACGCTGATGGCAAGCAAAAAACGATGTACTATCATTTCCATAAGGATATGAAAGGTGTTAATCGATTTTTGACACAAGTCACTGATGAGAACAAAATCATTATTTCCACACTCAAATCACCGCAAAATTGGCTGATACAGCAAGTAGCAGGCGACCAGAGCATTACATTCTTCGAATACTCGCCGATAGGGGAACTTCTCCGTACTACGGATGCCGAAGGATACCAAACAACGTATAAATATGACATGTTGGGACGACTAATCTGCAGGACACATCCGGATGCGGGTAAAACACGGATGAAGTATGACCTTGCAGGAAACTTAATCGGAAAACAAACTGCTAATCTTGGTGAGACCGGTGAGGAAATAAAGTATATCTACAAAGATGGTCGTCTGACAGAAATTCAATATCCACATCATAAAGATAATAATGTTCAGTTCCTATATGACCTTGCCGGAAGATTATCCTTGCGGCAAGATGGCACAGGTAGCGAAGAGTTCGTGTATGACAAGTTAGGCAATGTAGCCCAATCTGTTCGGCGCATTGTTATTCCAACTGAGAATCAGGCGTATGTATTCCGTACATTATTCAAATATGATAGTTTCGGTCGCATGCGTAATATCATCTATCCGGATGGAGAGGTAGTCCATTATGGTTATACCACCGGTGGATTGTTGAAGAACGTGGTCGGACTCAAACAAGGACAGCAGAACATCTATCTATGGGACAGACTATATGACGAGCAGGGTCGGAAAATCTTCCAACAGGACGGAAACGGTGTATGGACCACGTATACCTATGATTCGCAACGTCAGTGGTTGAATCATCTGTACACGGAATTGCCCTCAGGTGATGCTTTGCAAGATTTGCAATACAATTATGATCATGTGGGAAATATTATGGATATAGACCAATCCGCTTCAGCGCCCGCAGGAACTAAATTGGGAGGTCCGTATGATAATCATTATATATACGACAAACAATACCGTCTTGAGCAATCTAACGGAGTAGGCACCTTCCCATATACTCTCAACGCCAGTTACTCTCCTGCCGGGAGATTAGGTAATAAATCTACGAGTGCTCCGTCTCTAAAATCTGATTTATTATTCGGCTATAATCAAATGCCTATGACCCATCAACCGCGAACCTTGTTTGACCCGCAGGTCGGAACTTTGGAACTCTATTGGGATGCAAATGGTAACCTTGCGCAGATGATAGGTTGTAAGCAGAACTCCGGGCGTTTGCACGAGTGGGACGAAGAGAACAGATTGCGCTTCGTACTGGGAGAAAGATTCGCGGGTTATTATGGCTACGATGCCAATGGCGAACGTGTATATAAACTGACAGGCATAAGTAGTATCGGTCAAGTCAATTCCGGTTCCACGAAAGCACAAGCGATCTTTGATGATGCGGTGCTGTATCCTAATCCGTATGTCGTGGTTACAAGTAAAGGCTATACCAAGCATTATTATGCAGGAACAGAACGTATAGCAACCGTAATAGGAACGGGCGGGTTTGATGACATGGTGACAACGATAGACAAGTTAAGTTCACCGCATGACAAAGATATAGTTAAAACATTCTATTCCTATTATCAGAATTATGATCCGTTCTTCTATCAAAATATAGTAAGTCAACCGGAAAAGACAGAAGACATATTAGGAAAAACAAGTCCGGATTTGGATTATCAGTGCAAACCCACTGAACTGGTGATGGTGGATATTCTGAATCCGCAGGATATACTGCTCAAGTCCATATCCGTCTACGAGCAGAGTAATGGTCCCGAGAAAGAAGTCTATTTCTATCATGGAGACCACCTTGGTTCTGCCAATTGGATAACCGACTATACCGGTGTTCCGATCCAGTACATCCACTATGCGCCATACGGAGAACTCATTGCGAATCAGCAGGCGATAGGCTATGACGAGCGGTATAAGTTCACAGGCAAAGAGCGAGACGCAGAAAGTGGATATGATTTCTTTGGCGCGAGGTACTGGTGGCTTGGAGGAACATGGCTGTCCGTTGACCAGTTAGCGGGTAAGTATCCATGGATTTCGCCTTATGCGTACTGCTCATGGAATCCAATTATGTTCATAGATCCTGATGGTAGAGATAATTATCGCTATGATCATAAGACCGGGGATTTTGTATTGCAAGAAAAAACAAATGATAATTTTGATCAAATAGGGAAGTACAAATACAATAGGGAAACAGGAGAATATGAGCCGAAGTACTACAGGTCCAAGAAAGATAAAAACGAAAAACCAATTCAGAAATTTTATTCGGTCTATAGAAATACAGACGGCAAAATAGCAAAAGGAATATTATCTGATGGACTGAATATAAAGCAAAGTGGCAAAACTTTTGTTTTAAATCAAACTAGTTCTACTATAGCTGATTATTTTAAATTTGCTCTTCTTCTAGATAAAGTTGCAGGTGTGGAGATTTCTGGGTATACATATAATAATAAAGTAGTACATTTTGATTCCTATAAAAATAATTCGTACAATAGAAGCAATACGAACACATTTACATTTCCTGAAGGATACCAAAATATACAACATTTTCACACTCATGGACATGCTGGTTATTCTGAGGCAATACAACCATCTAAGGATTATGACATTCCTTTTAAAAACCAGATGATCAGTAACAATCCAGGTAAAGATATACTATTTTTAATTTTACATAATTATGGAGCGCCTATTAAATATTAAAAGATTGTTGATTCTTTTCTTTATAACAACCATATTCTATTCTTGTCTTACCACCAGAAATTATGACTATGTGGAATGTAAAGAGACACCAAAAGAAGCAGTAAACATCGCAATTGCCAATTATAGCAAAAGTTTGAAATGGCATAAAGATCTCAGAAATGTGTCGGCTGTCAATATACGCATCACCTACACATCGACAGATTGGTTTTTTATTTCTATGCTCCCTTGGATAGATGAAGCTGATAAATTCTCAATATCGGAACTAAACAAAAATGAAGGAAGTATTCCTCCCTTTTGGATACCTACGGAGTACGCAGAAATAAATAATGTCTTGTATGTTTGGCATAACCCCAATGTGGTGTTAACCACAGATGTTATTGAAAAACTCAAAAAATACAATTTAATAGCGAAACCAGAGTACGAGGGATTAATTAGTTTAGGTGGTACTCGCGTTTGTTATATATTTTGTAAGACCAACTACAAAAAGAGGTATTATCGAAAAGTAACAGTGGATTATAGTACTCCATTACCATCTTGCCGATGCAGCAAGTCAACGGAAATCAAGTAGTTATGGGGTATAAAACAATATATACGTATGACGTATTTGGACACAAAATATTTCGAGCGCATCCCGATGCAGGTATCACTACACGGAAGTATGATTTAGCAGGGAATATAATCTCTCAGCAAACGGCTAATTAAAAGTTAATGGGAACCTATGATGAAAATCTATAAAGAATAGGAGATTGAAGTATGACTAATATCGAATTTCAAGACAGATTTTTCTCCTCTGGAAGTTATTATGATGAGATAACTAAATATCCACCTGAAGGATATTGCTCCGATAGATACTTTATTCAATCGGAGTGGGAAGACATTTCGGATATCGGTAAAAGTTACAATGGTAGGGTATTGTCCGAACAAGAATATTTGAGTATAGAGCAACAACATGTGAATGTAATTATTGATTTATTCAATGCATCTGGATGTCGTAAATTAAAAATGTATTACTGGCCTAACGACAATATTATTGATCCTAAAAAAGAATGGCCACTATATGAACAAAATCGACAACTTATAAAAGAATGGATGACTCGTCTTCGCTTTCGTACCTATATAGGAATTGAAGACATACCAACTATAGCACGTCTTTGTTTGCGACAATACGGATATGTTTTATTGGGTAATCTAAAACGAGGTTTATATATAAGATTTGGAGAATGTATGTATATTACGTTTCGATCTAAGTTATTTACTAATCAGTTGAATAGTATTGCTAAAAACCATCACTTATATTATAATCCACGTGGTCGATGGTACAATTAACACTGTTTCTTCTTGTTTATGGTCCGAATGACTTGTTGGCCTTGAAATATATAGGTGAAGAGGGGGAGACTGTCCGAAAACTATAACCACATAGGCTAAGCCGTTGGTCAGTCGT
>SAMEA3663283__coassemble_1307_pt1 | contig 12710 bp, 15 predicted proteins | sample SAMEA3663283__metabat2_low_PE_023 | metagenome-assembled genome bin SAMEA3663283 (sample SAMEA3663283) | pig gut metagenome | biome: pig gut; feature: pig-associated habitat; material: faeces | place: China | collected 2013 | reverse complement strand
CTTTTAATTATGGCGAATTCGCCACAATTAAAAGTCAGGCAGGTCTTAATAGATTTAAAATCAGTGTTAAGGAATTTGTCGAACGCACCAATGCGATTTCTTTGCAGGCTAAAGCTGGGAGATACGGCGGAACGTATGCTCACAAAGACATTGCATTTGAATTTGCTATGTGGATAAGCCCAGAATTTAAGATATACATAGTCAAAGAATTCCAACGCCTTAAAGCAGAAGAGCAAAAGCAACTCGGTTGGTCTGCCAAACGTGAATTGTCCAAAATCAATTATCGCATACACACCGATGCCATCAAGCGCAACATCATTCCTGAAGAGGTGACACACCAGCAGGCAAGCATCATCTATGCCAACGAAGCGGATGTGCTCAACGTAGCAATGTTCGGCATGACAGCCAAGCAATGGCGAGATGCCAATCCCGACAAGAAAGGAAACATAAGGGATTACGCCACCATCAACGAGTTGATTTGTCTTTCAAACATGGAAAACCTCAATGCAGTCTTCATCGACCAAGGACTGCCACAGGGAGAACGACTGATAAAACTGAATCAGATTGCCATCCAGCAGATGAACGTACTGGAGGATAATCATGGAAGAAAACTATTGCAATAATACTTCTAAAAATATAGAGTGACAAAAATTATGAGCGAAGAACTACAACAAAAACTACGTACACAGCTTTGGACTGTGGCAAATACCTTGCGAGGCAATATGTCGGCAAGTGACTTTATGTATTTCACCCTCGGATTCATCTTCTACAAATATCTATCGGAGAAGATAGAAATGTATATAAATGGTGAACTGGAAGCTGACGAGATGTCCTTCAAAGAGGCTTGGGCAAGTGACCAGCAGGAGTTGAAAGACGAAATAAGGGAAATAAGTATGGAGAACCTCGGCTATTTCATAGAGCCGAATTATCTGTATTCATCTGTCATTGAAGCAATCAAGCGCAAGGAGAATATCTTGCCTATGCTCGAACGCTCGCTGAAAAAGATTGAAGACAGCACCATCGGGCATGATAGTGAGGAAGATTTCGGAGGACTCTTCTCTGACATTGACCTTGCTTCGCCAAAACTGGGCAAGACTGCCGATGACAAGAATACGCTTATCAGCAATGTGCTGTTGGCACTTGATGACATAGATTTCGGACTGAGCGAGGCATCCGATATTGATATCCTCGGTGATGCCTACGAATACATGATTGGTCAGTTTGCCGCCGGAGCTGGAAAGAAAGCAGGTGAGTTCTATACCCCACAGGAGGTGAGCCAGATACTTGCCGACATCGTTACAACGGGAAAGACCCGACTGAAAAATGTCTATGACCCTACATGTGGTTCCGGCTCGCTACTACTCCGCACGGCACGCAACGGCAAGGCAGATTTGATATACGGTCAGGAAAAGAACCCTACTACATTCAATCTTGCACGTATGAACATGCTACTGCATGGCGTAAAATTTAGCGATTTCTGCATAGAAAATGGCGATACGCTCGAAGCCGATGCATTCCCCGAGGAGCAATTTGATGCCGTGGTAGCCAATCCCCCTTTCTCTGCCGAATGGAGTGCTGCAGAAAAGTTTAACAACGATGATCGTTTCAGCAAAGCAGGTCGTCTCGCACCACGCAAAACAGCCGACTATGCTTTCATCCTTCACATGATTTACCATCTCAACGAGGGTGGCACCATGGCATGCGTGGCACCTCATGGTGTGCTCTTCCGTGGCAATGCAGAAGGTATCATCCGCCGCTTCCTCATCGAGAAGAAGAACTATATTGACGCCATCATCGGACTGCCAGCCAACATCTTCTATGGCACAAGCATCCCTACTTGCATCCTTGTAATGAAAAAATGCCGCAAAGAAGACGACAATATCCTATTCATCGATGCCAGCAAGGAGTTTGAGAAAGTGAAGACTCAGAACAAACTCCGTCCGCAACACATCAATAAGATTATCGATACTTATCGTGAGCGCAAGGAGATAGAGAAATACAGTCACCTCGCCACCTTGCAAGAGGTTGCCGACAACGACTATAACCTCAATATCCCCCGATATGTCGACACCTTCGAGGAAGAAGAACCCATCGACATCAAGGCAGTTATGTCGGAAATCAAGGAACTGGAAGCCAAACGCGCCGAGTTGGACAAGGAGATAGAAGTATATCTAAAAGAATTGGGAATAGTCTGAGAAATTGGATGTCGCAAATTGCGATTTCCAATTTTCCACTAGCTTGGTAGAATATTAGCAATTGAACAGAGTAATAAGGAATTGTAAGCAATGGCAGAGAATATGACAATGGCAAGCAATAGCGATTTCAAGAGTTGGGTGTCGCAATTGAAGCAAGATATTCGTAGTGCGCAAATAAGGGCAGCAATCAAGGTGAATACAGAATTGCTCCGCCTTTACTGGCGCATGGGTGCGGACATTTGTGAGAAGCAGAAATCTGCCTCTTGGGGAGACGGATGGCTTAAAGAACTAAGCCGAGAACTAATGACAGAATTTCCTGATATAAAAGGGTTCTCGTATCGCAATCTAAGATACATTCGTCAGTGGTATGAGTTTTATTATCAACAGCTTATAATTTGGCAACAACCTGTTGCCAAATTAGACGATGATATGAGGCAACAAGCTGTTGCCCAAATCAGCGAGGATGTTTTCTTCTCCGTTCCATGGGGACATAGAGGCAACGCTTTCTGACAATGACGACAATGCAGATTCTTGAAATCACAATATGCGACATCAAGGTATTTAATGTAAAAAGAATAAAGAATGACAACTATGGCAGATAATAAAGAAAATAGAATCCATAAATCTTCGATTGAGCGAGAGCAGAGCCAAACTTGTTTGAACTCTACCGAGCGTGAGAATATTAAAGGTTCGAAGAACCTTAATGTTCCCCATTTGAGATTTCCGGAGTTTAGTGGGGAGTGGGAAGAACATACGCTTCAAGATGTAGTTACGTTTTCAAATGGGAAAGCACATGAAAACTGTGTAAATGATGACGGGGATTATATTCTTGTGAACTCGAAATTCATCTCGACAAATGGTCAAGTACAAAAAAGAGTAACATCACAATTATCACCTTTACGAAAATCTCAATTCGTTATGGTCATGAGTGACTTACCTAATGGTAAGGCGTTAGCTAAATGTTTTTATGTTGAAGAGGATAATAAATACACATTAAATCAACGAATATGTTCTTTCACTTCAAATGATGGAAATATTAGTAGATTTTTGATGTACCAAATTAATCGCAATAAATACTATATGCGATTTGATGATGGTATTAATCAGACAAATCTAAAAAAGAGCGAAGTATTGTCATGTCCTGTGTTTATACCTACAATAAGAGAGCAGGAGAAGATTGCAACTCTGTTATGTAAAATAGACGAGCGCATTGCTACCCAAAACAAAATCATTGAGAAACTGGAATCCTTAATCAAGGGACTAAATGATTCTTTATACGAGAGATATGGTGATGATATAAAGACTTCCTTTGCGGAATTAGGATATTCGTACTCGGGATTATCAGGAAAGTCAGCAGAGGATTTCGGAACGGGCAAGCCATTCATAACATATTTGAATGTCTATTCCAACAATGTCGTGAATGAGAATGACTATCAATATGTACAAATAGACGAAGACGAGAAACAGAATGTTGTCCAATATGGTGATGTGCTGTTTACCCTCTCTTCTGAAACACCAGAAGAAGTTGGGATTGGGTCTGTTTATTTAGGACAGGATGAGGTGTATTTGAATAGCTTTTGCTTTGGAATCCATATCGTGAATGAGGAACTGGCTTATTCACCATACATATCATACTACGTTTCTTCCACTCCGTTTAGAAAGTTCATATATCCGTTTGCACAAGGAAGTACACGGTTTAATCTTTGTAAGGCTGACTTTGAGAAAGCAAGCATTACTTTGCCTTCCTTGGATAATCAAAAGCGCATACACTCAGTGTTGAATAGTATATCAATGAAGATAAACACCGAAAGAGCGATGCTTGAACAGTATGTTACTCAGAAACAATTCCTTATCCTCCAGATGTTCATATGAACATCTGACGGACCAAGTATTGCTTCTGGTTATTTAATCTGAGTAATAAATTCCTTTCTGTTAATATCTTGGTATCAATAGCATCTAACATTCGAGCATATTGAAGTTGTTCGGTATAAGACGGACAAAATATCTTGGCCTTTCCGTAATCTTTGAAATATATATGAGGTATTGCCATTCCGGTTTTATATGTGTCATAGTTGAACACCTTCAGTAAGTAGTATAGGAACAGGAGTAAATAATCTTGCTTTGCAGTTAAAATATTCAAGGTTCCAGTTGCAGAACATTTCCCTTTCACATAGATAACAGAACCAACTCCAGATCCGTCTTTTACAATATATATAGCTTCGTTAGAAGTGTTATAACTATCAAGATAGCCTACAATTCCATTTGCCCCATAAACAGGATAAGTCCCAAAATCTGACACTTCACTTTCTTGTAATGATGAGGATATACATTCAAGACATTCTGATATACGAACATTTGGTTTCCCTATTCCAGCAACCCTATGTGCAAGTCCCTTGATTAAGGATTCCAGTTTCTCAAATAATTATCCGTAAAAATTTTACGGATAGTAAAATTATTATTACCTTTGCATCAAAATATAAATGTAATTGCTATGCTTACAAATTTTGCTGTAACTAATTATCGCGGTTTTCGTGATAAAATAGAATGGAATCTATCTAATCCATCAAACTATTCATTTAATGATTTCGCGATACAAAATGGCGTAATCAAAAATGGCATCATATACGGACCTAATGGTTCCGGTAAAAGCAATCTTGGTCTTGCCATTTTTGACATAGCAAACCATTTATCTCATAAATGGAAAAAACCGGATTATTATATTAATTTCTCAAATGCCTCTTTCTTAACTAAAGAAGTTGAATTTGAGTATACTTTTAAATTTAATAACACAGTTTTAAAATACATATACTCAAAAATAATCAAAAATTCAAATATAGAAATTGTTAAGGAACAAGTTATTCTTGATAATGCTATAGAACTCTTATATAAAGATTCTGATACATTAAGAATATCTAATGATTTTTCTTTAACAGATACTGCCATAGAAAATCTTAAAAAAAGTGCCAATAATATTTCACTGATTAATTATATATTGATTTCTATCCCTTTACCTAAAAATCATATTCTACTTCAATTAAAAGATTTTGTAGAAAACATGCTATTTTTTAGAAGCTTAGATTTCAGAGAATTTATCGGATTAAAAGAGGGAGGAGGTAATATAGAAGAATATATTATTAATAATAATTTAGTATCTGATTTTCAGTTTTTTTTAAAAGAAATAAGTAATCAAGATTTTCATTTTGCCCAACCTCTTCCCGGGGAAAAAATGTTATTTTGTGTTTTTGATAATACTAAAATTCCTTTTGTATTAATAGCATCAACAGGTACACTGAACTTAGAATTACAATTCTACTGGTTATGTGAAATGAAAAATGCATCATTTGTTTTTGTTGACGAATTTGATGCATTTTATCACCATGAATTATCGTACTCAATATGTAAACGATTATTTAAAGAAGATAAGCAAGTATTTGTATCTACCCATGATACCTTTTTATTAACTAATGATTTGCTTCGACCTGACTGTTTCTTTGTTTTAAATAACAATAAAATTGCAGCAATATGCGACTTAACAAGTAAAGAACTTCGTTTTGGTCATAATCTTGAAAAATTATATCGAGGAGGTACGTTTGAATTATGATTTTATTTGTTTTTGAAGGTAGCGTTACAGAACCATTGATATTTGAGTCAATGAATAAGCTCTATTTTTCACAAGAAGAAGTAAAAATAGTGTGCTGTAAACATGATTTGCCTACTTTATATGCTCATTTAGTTAAAAATGAGTATGATTTATTTCGTACACTGCCTTTCGAAGAAAATGGTATCATTATACCTGATAATAAAAGAATAGATACATTATTTTCTCAGATTTTTCTTTTTTTTGATTATGATTTTCAGCATCACGGAGGTTTAAATTATGTGAATAATGTACTTATAGAAATGCTTGATTTTTTTAATGATGAAACCGAACATGGAAAATTATATATCAATTATCCAATGGTTGAATCTTTAAAATATACAAAACAATTACCCGACAACGATTATCATCATTATTTCATTTCAAGGTCAGATTGTGCAAATCGTAGATTTAAAAGTTTGGCAGAATCTTTCGCCTATCCAAAAGCTAAAGGTTATCGTTTTATTGATTTAGATAAAAACAATAAAGAAGATGTTTTTAAAAATTGGGAACTACTAAAACATCAAAATGTAAATAAAGCTAATTATTTAGTAAACGGGATAAAAGATATTCCTTTAAATAAAATTGATATTAATCAGATATCAATTTTTGAAGCTCAAAAAACAAAGTATGTAAATCCTTTTGAATCAGTTTCAATATTGAACTCTTTCCCAATATTTCTATTCGATTACTTTAAGTAATTTCTATCATTAGAGACATTATTTCCAAAATGTCCGCAATTAGAAAAAAAGTGTTTGTATCATTAAAAGAAAAACAAACAGAAAGTTGTGAAATCGATCAACTTCTTACTTATGAACAACCTACGGCATATATTGTTACCAATGATGAATACTCCACAGATACGACTTTAATTCCGGTTTTAACTGCTAATAAAGGTTTCGTTTTGGGTTATACAGACGAAGATTTTAGTATATATCAAAAGGGTGAGTGCATAATCTTTGACGATTTTACAATGGATGCAAAATATGTATCATTCCCTTTTAAAGTAAAATCGTCAGCAATAAAGATACTTACAGCAAAACCCAATGTTAATCTTCGGTTTATATTTGAATATCTATTATATTTAGAACTAAAATCCGCAGAACACAAAAGACATTATATTTCAGAAATAGCGTCACTTGTGGTTGAATTACCTTTAAAAGAAATACAAAATAAAATAGCCTCTTTAATGACTTTATTAGATAACAAGTTAGCTCTTGAAGAAAATACAAAGGTAAAATATGAGGATGAAAAGCAGTACCTGCTTTCACAAATGTTCATATAAACATCTGACGGAGCAGGTAGTCCTTTTGTTTTATTACCGATTGAAGATAGGAATTTTCCATCTTTATCTTTTCGTCTAATAAAATCAAATTGTTTGTAATCGCTTTTTGCTCTTTCAATAATGGTAAAAACAATTGCGATTTCTCAATATCTTTGTAATGTAAATGGATAATTGTACTACCCTTCGCATATTTGGCAAACCTTTTTTTTGCTATATGATTGAAATAATAACTAAGGTATTGAGAATCATAGTCAGGTGAAATGTGTATTCCAAACATATCGCCACCTAATATTACACCATCAGTATTGATAGAAGATGGTGCAATTAAAGATATGGCATCAACTGTTGTTGATGAAGGAAACAACAAATCTCCTTTCTTGCTAATAGTCATTCCATCAGATTTATTAGTATAACTTTTTATATTACTTATAATTTCCCCGTATGTTGTAAATAGTTCCCCATAGATTATACATGGAGTTCCTATATCAGTTAAATCGTCTTTAGAAAGATTACCGACAGTGAATGACTCCCCTAAATCTGCGACAAGCACACATTGCTTTTCTGATTGCTTGTAATGTTCTTCAATAATTGCGGACTTTAGCAATTTCAAATCCTCAATGATTTTGTTTTGGGTAGAAATGCGCTTGTCAAGTAGCGATACCAATCTTGCCAATTTGTTCTGTTCGCTTTTAGAAGCAAAATAGAATGAGATGTTCTTTACAATATCTGCAGATAAGTTCCCTTGACCTCCTTGTAGATAAGTTTGAAGCAGTTTGTTTACGTGTTTTTTCCACACGGATTCAATAAACTTTTTATTCTGTGTTGTACGAATACATAATATAGCTTGATTGATCGCTCCGTTAATCTGACTAATAGCTATATCACCACTCGTTGCTCCATATAAGGCCAGAAGCAAATCGCCTATTTCTACTTTTTTGGCAGCAGAATTATTCAATCCTTCTTCGGTAATAAATAGTTCTGTCTTATTCACGTGAATCTCACCAGAACGAATGAAAGGAATACTACCATTATAATATTCTTTTTTTGATGAAGATGGTGTTCCTCCAGAGAAGAAAGAACAAACCTCCGATAATTTACACTTCTCCCACTCCCCACTAAACTCCGGAAATCTCAAATGGGGAACATCTCTCATTATATTTCTCTAATTATATTAATAAGGCATTATTAATTATCTTTTCACAATTATGAAACAGAAATCAATTAGAGAGATTGCTGATGCTTGGAAAGAGTACAAGCGTCCCTTTGTAAAGCAGTCAACTATGGCTGCATACGTGTTAATTCTGGAGAACCATGTTCTTCCTGTGTTTGGTGACAACAATTCGCTCCATGAGCATGAAGTACAGACTTTTGTCTTGAAAAAGATCGAGCATGGACTGAGTGTAAAATCGGTTAAAGACATCCTTATCGTCCTGAAGATGGTGATGAAGTTCGGGGTGAAGAACGAGTGGATGAACCACTATGAATGGGATATAAAATATCCTGCCAACAACCAACCCAAGGAACTGGAAGTCCTCTCCGTGGCCAACCACAAAAAAATACTGAACTATGTGCAGCACAACTTCACCTTTATGAGCCTCGGCATCTACATCAGTCTGAGCACAGGATTGCGTATTGGTGAAATTTGCGCTTTGAAGTGGTGCGACATTAATGTGGCTGATGGAACAATCATCGTGAAACGTACAATAGAAAGAATTTACGTTGTAGAAGGTAAAAAGAAACATACACAGCTTGTAATCAACACACCGAAGACGGTGAATTCATGCCGTGAAATTCCTATGAGTAAAGAATTATTATCTATTATAAAACCTCTTAAGAAAATAGTAAATGGAGATTACTACGTACTGACCAATGAGAACAAGCCGACAGAACCTCGCACGTACCGCAACTACTACAACAGACTCATAGAGAAACTCGGCATTCCTAAATTGAAATACCACGGTCTCCGTCACAGCTTTGCCACAAGATGCATAGAGGCTGGTTGTGACTACAAAACGGTAAGCGTGCTATTAGGACATTCCAATATATCCACGACCCTGAATCTCTACGTCCATCCCAATATGGAACAAAAGAAACGTTGCATAAACAAAATGCTTAAATCCTTGGGAAAATGACTACTTTAAAAGCTTTAAATAATTCTTATAGAGATTATTATTGGAATAAAAACCCGCCAACTCCCGGAATGAATTATCGCCAACTCCCGGAACGAATAATCGCCAACTACCTAAAATGAATACTCCGCCTACTGCAGGAATCAAATAATTAAATGATTGTGTATTTGAAATTTTATTATTAACTTTGTAAAGTAAACATAACCGGAATTAGGAGTAGTAAAAAGAGTATGAAATCACTATTCATTACACCTTGGTACCCAACCAAATACGATGCTATGTCGGGTCTTTTCGTTTTCCGACACGCGGAGTCTGTACTTTCTCAAGACATTGACGTTCACGTACTTTACATCTGTTACCACCCGGATGTAAAAAAACATTACGTGGAGCACATACATAGCCATGGTGTAAAACAAACTTTTTTCTATTATCCCGATAAAAAGAATTCCATCACCGAAATAAAGCACCTCTTTAAAGCTTGGAGATATTGGCACTCACATTACGGTTTACCGGACATAATCCACCTCAACGTGCTTACAAAACAGATAATCCTACCCCTTTATATCAAAAAAAGATACAATATCCCATTTGTTCTTACCGAACATTGGACCGGTTATCTTCCTGAAAACGGTGCCTTTTATCGAAACAAATTAAAAGAATTTCACAAAAAAGCGATAACGAAAGCCTCTATGGTAATGCCCGTTTCCGACCTCCTGGCCGATGCAATGAAAAAAGCCCTCTCCAATAACCTCAGGGATATAACGGTAATTCCGAATGTCGTCAACGACCTTTTCTACTCTCTGTCAAAAAATGAATACAGCAAAACCACACATCCTAAAAATAAAGAAAAATTCGTATTCCTACACGTCAGTTGCTTTAATAATGAAGCAAAAAACACTGTCGGTATAGTGGAGGCTACAGAACAATTATTAGCAATAAGGGATGATTTTAAGGTGAAAATGGTTGGAATAGGACCTGATTTTGAGTTAACCAAAGCAGCAGCAAATATCAAAGGCCTTACCAACCGAGGCATTATTGAATTCACCGGCGAGCTCCTCACCGAGCAAGTAGCAATAGAGATGACGGAAGCCGATGCTTTCATCCTTTTCTCCAATTACGAAACAGCCGCTGTGGTACTACAAGAAGCATCGGTAATGGAGCTACCAATCATCTCCACTGCCGTAGGAATTGCCCCAATGATACTGCATCCTATAACAAAAACAGAAAACGACATCAAAATATCGAGCCAGGGCATTCTCGTACCACAAAAAGATACCAACACCCTCTGCTATGCAATGAATTACATGATAGACCACATTAATGACTTCAGCACCAGAGATAATTCAAACACCAAAAACGAGTATACCTATAAATCTATAGGAGAAAAAATATCAGCTGTTTACAAACAAACAATATCACGTTAAAAGAAAAAATTAAATGTACATTAAATATTTGCCGATAACGGCAAAAGCCATGTATTTATAGCATATTTATGAATTAAAACATGCCGATAAAGGCTTCATCATGGATATATGAAACATAACAATCATTCTGTTTGCCGAAAAATACTGCGTTAATGAACATACAGCTCGCAATAACGAGTCCCTACAAGAATCAGATTAACCGCACAAAACAATTACAAACAACTTCCCGACTATTTCAAAATAAAACACTGATAAACAAACCCATAAAGTCTATCAACTTTTTGGCTCATCAATCCCATGTAATAATTACTGATTCTTCAATAATTCGGCTAATAGGAATACCGTCTATTTGAAGTTGTGTCCAAATTCGAGTAGGGTCTTCAAAAGTAGCTATCACTTCTCCTGAAGACGCTGTATTTGGCCCCGTCTTCTCAGTACCGGCTTTTAAGAATTCACATTTACCGTCCCATTCCGGATCTTGATAAATCCTACGCACTTCGATTGGGCACTTTTCAGTTTCGATTGTGTAGAAATTTTCATCACGTGTCCAATAGAACAAAAGGTTGAATCCAACAATTTCAATGCAATATCTAAAAATGGTTTCTGAATAATCAGATTTTGCATCTTCTTTAAGCATTTCAGGCCATCCGAGATTATCAGAAGTCAATTGTACGTCACCATTCACTCCAGTATTCCAAAAGTGTTCTTTAATTACCTTTCTTTCCATTACTTTCAATTATATTGTTATATACCTGCGCTGCAAGCACAAGCCTTTTATCTTTATCATTTAATTTATGCATATTATGAGCATTATGCTTCTTTCTCCCTACTTGACTCTTGTTCCAATAATGGGCATGAGGAGATTCCCCTTTCTTAAAATCTATACTTTTTTCCAATCTATGATTTCTAAAGTAATATATGTGCTCAATCCTTTTGTTTTCCTTAGAATACGCATAATAAGTAGTATTACTTGTATTAGAATATGTTGTAGTAGGATTATTACTAAACGTATTACACTGTATTATTTTTATGTAGTTCAATGTACCAATACAAGAATACTGTCGTTTTTCTAAAGGAATACCTCCTGTTTTGCCATATGAACTATCAAATGATCCTCTTCCTCCCATGATTTCGTGCTCTTAAATAACGATTATGACTTACAAAACTAATTTGGAGTTGTTTTGGCATCCAATTAATAAGATGTTCACTTTTATCCCCATAAATAACTACAGCATCAGGAGATATACGCTTTATCATTTCTTCAAAACCTAGTTTGAAAAACAAAGAGCTCCGCTCATCTTTTAGTGTACCAATAGTAGAAACTATCACTGCTCCTCCTTTTTCATATCCATCAAAACAAAAGTCAAACGAATCTGTTGAACTCCAGGAAATTGTAGGCATTACCTTTAGACCGCAATCTTGCATGTAGAAAGCGAGCGCATGATTTTTAAATTTGTTTGATATCTGCAAAGCTAAAGGATATCCCAATTTAAGAGAGAAATCCGGTTCGCAAACACATTGGAATTTTGAGAATATGGGAATATACTTGCCTGCATTTCTCCAAACTCTATCCAATATAAAATCGTCATCAAAACTTGAAACCCCACACGAATATTCATTGGATTTAGAAGATTCGCTGTAAGTAATAAACTTATCAGGAATAACATCATAATACGCTTTAATTTTCGGAATACCATATTTTCCTGAATAAATTGCCTTAGAACAATATCCAAGACCGGATACAGTGCTATTTTTACTTTTATTTGTACACTGAACCTGATAATCATTTAAATCTTCCTCAAACAAAGGAAATAAATATCTTTGTATCATAAGAATAATTAAAAATTTATATATAGTTTTATATCTATTTTAAATCAGTTGCCATACTTTTGGTAGAACGGCTAAAGTTTACTTTATCCAAGCTTTTGTGAGACAGAAGTACTTTAAAATTATTTATTAATGTCATAATAATATAAGTATTAAAATTGATACAAAGATAATATAATTTATTTAATTAGCAAAATCTAAAACATAATTTAA
>SAMEA3663283__coassemble_1168_pt1 | contig 15591 bp, 15 predicted proteins | sample SAMEA3663283__metabat2_low_PE_023 | metagenome-assembled genome bin SAMEA3663283 (sample SAMEA3663283) | pig gut metagenome | biome: pig gut; feature: pig-associated habitat; material: faeces | place: China | collected 2013 | reverse complement strand
AGATACACACATTATTATACAACCTTTTTTATGTCATAGCAGAAGAAAGAAAGTAAAAAAATATCATTGTTTATTTCGTAAAAAAGAGTATCTTTGCAAATTAAATCAAAAAACAAATTACAATGAAAATAAACAAAATATATTGTATAATCATCTTTCTACTAATCACCACGATAAGTTTTGGAAAAGATTTCACTGTTGTAATAGACCCAGGTCATGGAGGTAAAGATCCGGGGGCGGTAGGAAAAATAGGACGAGAAAAAGAGATCAACCTAAAAGTAGCCCTAATGCTAGGTGAGATGATAACTACCAATCATAAAGACGTAAAAGTAGTATATACTCGAAAAACGGACAAATACGTAACCTTACAACAAAGGCCTGCCATTGCCAATGAAGCAGATGGAGACTTGTTCATCTCAATACACACCAACGCAAGTGAATCGCGTTCTGCTTCCGGTTCCGAAACATTTACGTTAGGACTCTCAAAATCAGACGCAAACTTTGAAGTAGCCAAAAGAGAAAACTCGGTAATGCTATTAGAGAACGACCATGAATCGTATCAAGGATTTGACCCTACATCACCCGAATCGTATATCATGTTTGAGTTCATGCAGAGTAAATATATCGACCAATCGGTAGAAATAGCATATTACACTCAGAAGGAGTTTGTAGCACAAAAAAGATTAGACAGAGGAGTACGCCAAGCAATATTTTGGGTTCTACACCAAGTAAAGATGCCAAGCATATTGATAGAGCTCGGCTTTATTACCAATTCAGCCGAGGAGCAATATTTAATCTCGTTTGACGGGCAGAATGCATATGCAAAATCTATTTACAACGCATTCAAGAAGTACAAACACGAGTACGACAAGCGCACTATCAGTGTTAACACATCCGGCACAACAGTAAAAGAAAAACCGGAACCGGAAAAAGAGACATTTGACAAGCAAACTGAGAAAAAAGTAACGGAGAAAAAAGAGTCATCAAAAGAGGAAGTAAAAGAGGTAACAAAACCTAATAAAGCGGTTGATAAAAAAGGCGAAGATAATGTTAAAAAACAAAACAACACCACTTCGCAAGATGATACGAAAGCTGAAATAAAAAAAGAAAGTACAGAAAATAAAAGCACAGAGCAAAAGACAAATACAGAAAATAAATATCCTGCTACCAATAATTTAAATATAGTATTTAAAATCCAAGCATTCTCAGCAAAAATGGAATTGGAAAAAAATCATAGCGATTTGCTAAAGCTCAAGAACTTCCAACCAATCAGTTTTATAAAAGAGAATAATTGGTATAAGTACTCATGTATAGAAACACAATCCTACGCAGAAGCGGAAGAAAAATTGGTAGAAGTAAGAAAGAAATTCAAAGATGCATTTATTATTGCATTCAAAGACGGGAAAAAAATATCAGTAAAAGAAGCATTGGAATTAATAAAAACTAAATAGAAAATCGACATGGCACAAAAGAAATTCTTCACAAAAGAGGTAAAAATAGGCATTTCGTTTATTGTTGCACTCACTATATTAATAGTAGGAATAAACTTCCTCAAAGGCGTAAATTTATTTACACCGACAAACCATTACATATTGAAATATAATAAGATAGATGGTCTTGTTATATCCAATGGAGTATATATCAAAGGGTATAAGATTGGTCAGGTAAGAGATATAAAATACGACTATTCGCAAGAATATCCATTTACTATCGACATTACAATAAATAAAGACATCAAGTTACCCGAAGGGACGATAGCCTACCTCTTTGATGAGAGCATTATGGGGGGCAAAGGCATCAATTTAGCATTTACGGATAATAAAGAGTATCACAATTCCGGAGACACGTTGATAACTGATGTAGAACAAGGATTATTAGCCTCATTAGGCACTATAATACCATCACTACAAGCAACGGTAAATCACGCAGATTCATTAATAATGTCGGCAAATAATCTAATCAATTCAGAAGAGATAAGTCATAGTTTGAAGGAGATTAAAAAGATTACGACAAATTTGAACACGACAGTAAACGGAGTAAATCGAATAATCAATAAAGATTTACCGGGAATAATGACAAATCTCGACAGCATATCATCTGATATAAAAATAGTAACCTCCAATTTAAAAGACGTCAATTTTAAAGATATAATGCTCTCTATCGACACGGCAATAAACGGAGTACAAGATATTGTAACGAGAGTAAATTCGCCTGAAGGCACAATAGGAGCATTGATAAACGACAGGTCGATGTACAACAATATTAACAATACAATTAATAGTGCCAATGCGTTATTGATTGACCTTAAAGCAAATCCGAAACGCTATGTAAACATAACCGTCTTTGGTAGAAAAGAAAAGGAAAAATAGTACATATTTGGAATAGTTCCAAATAAAAATAATCTTGAAAATTTCATTTTCAAAAGAATGAATAATCTATAAAAGCCCAAATATAAACGATTTGGGCTTTTATTTTTTGACTAATCAATGCAACTCCATTACACACTTTAAAAAGTTTGATAATCAAAGTATTAAAAAATAAAAAAAAGAGTAAACACTAATTTTCAGGTAGTTAAGGTAAAGTGTTTGAAAACTAAAAGAATAGTAACACTAACACTTCCCATAAAGAAAAGCTAGTTTATTAATTGAAAAAAAAACTCGACCTTTGCAAAGGAAAAAAACGGTCATTTCTTAGATAAATCAAAGAAATAAAAATACCGATTAAAAGGCTATGAATTATCGATTCCAAACAAAGGAAGAGATAATTTTTTTGTCTGAAAGAAAAAACAGAGTTAAAGGATGAATAATTACAAAGACATATGGAATACGACTTTGGAAATACTCAAAGTCAACATAGAGGAGACCCAATATAAAACTTGGATTTCCCAAATCATTCCATTATCCTTAAACTCGGAATATTTCGACATACAAGTACCATCCGATTTCTTCAAAGAGTATATCGACGACCATTACGCCGACCTCATTTGCCAAGCATTGCAAAGAAGTTGCGGACTTCCTTTAGATCTTAGATATCATATTGTAATAGACCCTAATATGGGTCATAAAGGCACAACAATACAAAGTAGCCAACGCCCGATAGAACTAAATAACAGTACAGCCGCTCCGGAATCAACGCAATCATTCTGCACTAATCTAAATCCAAAATATCGGATAAAAAACTTCATAGAAGGCACCTCCAATAAATTGGCACGAACGGCAGGTATAAATATTATCAACAATCCCGGGGGAGTATTTAATCCGTTTTTCATCTACGGAGACTCAACAGTAGGAAAAACACACCTTGCCAATGCTATAGGATTGGGTATAAAAGAGAAACATCCGGAGAAGAAAGTATTGTATGTATCGGCAAACGACTTTATGATACAATATGGAGATTCGATTAAAACGCAGCATACGAACGATTTTTTGAAGTTCTATCAAAGTGTAGACGTATTGATATTGGATGATGTGCAAGATTTGGAAGGAAAAGAAAAAACGCAGAACACCTTTTTCCACATTTTTAATCAGTTGCATCAGATGGGAAAACAGATAGTAATGTGCTGTGATAGAGACCCAAGTGAGCTACAGATGTCGGATCGCATCATTACCCGATTCAAATGGGGATTAAATACCAAAATCGAAAAGCCTGAATTGGAATTACGCAAGAAAATACTTAAGAGTAAGGCATTAGATTTTGGCATGGAAATAAGCGATGATATAGTAGAATATGTAGCTACGGCAGTAACAAATAACAGAGCATTAGAAGGCACATTAATGTCGATGTTGGCGAATGCGAGCATATTGAATACGGAAATCGACATCAATCTAGCCAAAAAGATAGTCAACAATGGCGACCATAAAAAGTCGGCACCGACACCGATTTCTTTAAACCAAATATATGATATAGTATGCAACAACTACTCTATCACGCATAACGAATTGATTTCAAAAAGCAGGAAGAGTTTGATATCCGAAGCACGCCAAGTTGCAATTTATCTTTCAAGAAAACTAACAAATAATTCGCTTACGGACATAGGAAAATCGTTAGGAAATCGAAATCATGCAACTATTGTATATGCGCACAAAACCATTAATGATTTAATCAGTACAAATCCTACTCTAAAAAAGAGAGTTCAACAAATTGAAAGTGAAATAAATAACTTATAAATCATATTTCATCAAACCACATAAAAAAAGTATTTCTAACGAAATACTTTTTTTTATGCATTCATTTTGCAGAATAAAAAAAATAGTGTAACTTTGAATTTAAAACCAAACATACTATGATATACAAATTTGTAATAACAACAGACGAAGTAGCGAACTTTTCAAGAGTAATAGAAATTAACTCAGACGCTACATTTTTGGAATTTAACAATGCCATACTTGATAGTGTAAATTATACGAAAGATCAAATCACATCGTTTTTTACATGTGGAAGGCATTGGGATATGGAAACGGAAATCACGTTAACCGATATGGATAATAATCCGGAGAACGATTCATATCTGATGGAGACTACATTTTTGGATGAATTTGTAAAAGACGAAGGAGATAAATTAATATTCATATTCGATCAGATTTTAGAAAGAGCTTTTTATATCAAATTGGAAGAGATAAAGAGCGGAGAAGTAGACCAACCCGTTTGTGTACACAAAACCGGAAAGGCACCGAAACAAGAATCCACTGAAGACGATATAATGAACCACATTACATCACCCAATACGGTTTCAGTACTTGGAGAAGACTTTTACGGAGACTCAGAATTTGATTCAGATGAGTTGGATGCAGAAGGATTTTCTGATTTTGACTCAAACGACATCTTATAATGGGTAACCTATTCGTAGTATTAGGTCCGACGGGAGTAGGCAAAACAGACATCAGCATAGAAATAGCGCAACGACTCTCCTGCTCGATAATATCATCGGATTCCAGGCAGATATACAAAGAGATGTCGATAGGAACCGCAAAGCCGAGTGAAGAAGAACTTCAAAAAGTAAAACATTACTTTATATCGACACAAAGTATTACGGAACATTATAGTTCCGGACAATATGAATTAGACGCCATACCGATAATAGAATCAGAAATAGAGCGCAACGGAAATGCACTATTGGTAGGAGGTTCAATGCTATACATCGATGCTGTATGTAAAGGAATAGATGATATACCCAATATAGACCCGAATGTAAGAGAAGAAGTTAGCGAACTATACGAACGCGTAGGATTAGACGGCATCCGAAATCAGTTGAAATTATTAGACCCTGTGCATTATAGAGAAGTAGACCCTATGAATGCAAAGCGCATCAAGCATGCGCTCGAGGTATGTTTACAAACAGGAAAACCATTTTCTAATCTACGCACAGGTGTTGCAAAGAAGAGAAATTTCAATATCATAAAAATAGGGTTAAGACGCGAGCGAGAAGAACTCTATGAAATGATAAACCAAAGAGTGCTGAAAATGGTAGAAGCGGGGCTGATAGAAGAAGCACGTAATCTTTATGCATACAGGAATTTAAATTCGCTTAACACTGTAGGATATAAAGAATTATTTAAATATTTTGAAAACGAATGGACATTGGATTATGCCATTAATATGATACAGCAAAATACGCGCAGGTATGCCAAAAAGCAAATGTCGTGGTTTAATAAAGACCGAGAAATAGAATGGTTTCACCCGGAAGATAAAAAAGCCATACATGAGTATATAAGTCGGCAAGCGCAGCAGTAAACAGAAAACATTTTGCTCTATTGAGATGATATAATCAATGCAATGTATATGCGGAATACTAATTTAAACTAATGATAGACACAATACTAACAGGAATATTAATAGGAATATGCGTATCAGCTCCGGTGGGGCCACTCGGAGTATTGTGTATACAGCGAACTCTATCGAGGGGAAAATTACACGGATTTATTACGGGTATGGGTGCAACCACATCCGATATAATTTACGCTTTATTAGTAAGCCTTGGAATGAGTTTCATTTTAGATTTCATCAATACACATCAATTTCTAATACAATTAATAGGGTCTATTATTATTTTACTATTCGGATTACATCTATTTTTAAAAAAGCCGAAGAATCAACTACCTGATATAAAGACACCTAGGAGTAAAGGCGATTTGATAAGTGATTATTTATCAGCGTTTGCTTTGTGTTTTAGCAACCCCCTTATAATGTTCCTTTTTATAGGACTATTCGCACGTTTTCAAATTATCGAATCAGGTAATATTACCAACAATATCGTATCATTTATCTCGATATTAATAGGAGCAACAATATGGTGGATACTACTTACTTTGATAGTCGGCTATTTCAAGAGTAAATTTAAATTAAGAGAATTGTGGATAATAAATAAGATTACCGGCTCAATAATAATATTATTATCAATAATAGGAATCATTCTAGCATTTTAGGTATGAATAATATGTCGAACTACGGTTTTGTACGAGTAGCATCAGCAGTACCACAAGTAAGAATAGCTGATTGCCAATGGAATATCTCTCATATAGAGAGGATGATAGAAGAAGCGGAAGAGAATAACGCATCGATAATAGTATTTCCGGAATTAAGCATAACGGGATATACATGTGGCGACCTATTCAATTCTCATCTATTACTCGACCAAGCACTAGAAGCCTTAAACGATATAGTATGTTTCAGCAGAGAACATCATATTACTATAATAGTAGGAGCACCGATTAACACTAATAATCAGCTATTTAACTGCGCAATAGTAATACACGAAGGAAATATTATAGCTGTAGTACCAAAAACATATCTTCCTAACTACAATGAATTTTACGAGATGCGATGGTTTGCATCGGCTATGAATGCCAATGTAAAAAGCATCAATCTATTAGATCAAGAAGAGATACCTTTTGGTAATGACATCATAATAGAGACCGAGGAGTATAAATTTGCCATTGAGATATGTGAGGATTTATGGACTCCGATACCACCGAGTTCGCTACACAGCCTTGCAGGAGCGCAAATAATATTCAATCTATCCGCATCAAATGAGTTGATAGGTAAGAACAATTATTTAAACCGACTTATCGAGCAGCAATCATCACGCACAATATCCGCTTACGTATACAGTTCTGCCGGATACGGAGAATCGTCCACCGATTTAGTTTATACCGGAAATGGAATAATTGCAGAAAACGGAGCGATATTAAAGAGAAGTCAACGCTTTTTAGACGAACCGCAACTAGTATACGCAGATATAGATTTAGACCGGATAAATACAGACAGACAGAAGAACAGCACATTTAAAACGGGACTATCTGCAGTAAAAAACACCAATTACGCACCAAGGTTTGTAAAATATTCTGCACCGACATATAACTTTGAGATTGAGCGAGAATTCTCCCCTACCCCATTTATTCCAACAGATGAAAATATGGAGAAGACTTGCGAAGAGATAATGAATATTCAGGCAACAGGGCTGTATGCGAGACTTAAAAGAATCAACTGTACAAAAATGGTCATAGGCATATCCGGCGGATTGGATTCAACATTAGCATTCTTAGTCTGTATTAGGGTATGCGACATGATGAAGATAGACTATAGCAACATTATCGGAGTAACCATGCCGGGCTTTGGAACAACGAATCGCACCTACACCAATGCAGTAGAGATGATAACCAAGATGGGAGCCACGTTGAAAGAGATATCAATAAAAGACGCTTGTATACAGCACTTTAAAGATATTGAGCACGATATCGAGGTAAAGGATATAACATATGAAAACAGTCAAGCAAGAGAGCGAACTCAGATATTGATGGACCTTTCGAACAAGTACAACGGCATAGTGATAGGCACCGGAGATTTATCGGAATTAGCATTAGGATGGGCAACATACAACGGCGACCAGATGAGTATGTATGCAGTAAATGCAAGTATACCGAAGACGTTGATAAAATATTTGGTACGCTATGCAAGTGAACATTACGTACCGGAATATGTAAAAAACAATCTTCTGGATATAATCGACACACCGGTATCACCGGAATTGCTACCAACGGCGGAAGACGGCACGATAGCACAGAAGACGGAAGATATAGTAGGACCATATGAGATACACGACTTCTGCATATATTACACGTTACGATACGGATATTCACCTAAGAAGATATTGTATATAGCTAAAAAAGCATTTGCCGGAGAATATACGGAAGATGAGTTACATTACTGGTTGAATAACTTTTTCCGCAGATTTTTTGTACAGCAATTCAAGCGTAGTTGCATGCCAGATTCACCAAAGGTAGGTTCTGTATGTCTCTCACCACGAGGAGATTGGCGAATGCCATCTGATGCATCAAACAGAGGCTGGTTAGACGATTTGATGTAAAAAACAGAGGTTGCATATAAAAAAAATTATTCTTAACTTTGCAAATTAAAAATTAGCAATGTCACAAAAGAAAAATAAAGCGAAAAAGGAATCGTTTTTCAATTTACACTTTACATCTACCATAAGTATATCATTGGTACTATATATGGTAGGTGTTATTGTTGCGCTTTATCTCAGCACGAGTTATTATGCACGGCAAACAAAAGAGAATATCTCTATGTCCGTAATATTACAAGATAGCATACAAGAATCTGATTTAAAGCGATTAGAGAAATATTTAAATGCTGCACCATATGTTCATAAAGTTGAATATATCAGCAAGGATAGTGCGCTAACGGAGCATATAAATGCTTTGGGAGATGACCCTTCGCAACTGATTGGGTACAATCCGTTAAACGCATCATTGGAAGTATATTTAACATCAGAATTTGCAGATATAGACAGCATACAAAAGATAATAATACCTAAAGTATCGCACTTCTGCGGAGTAGAAGAGATAGCGTATCAAGAAGATATGTTAGAGATGATGACAAAAAATTTAAAACGCTTGTCGATACTCTTCAGCTTCATAGCCTTAGTACTGCTATTTATCTCTATAGTACTGATAAATAATACGATAAGAATATCAATATATTCAAAGCGATTCATAATAAATACAATGCAACTCGTTGGCGCACGTAATGGATTTATAAGGAAACCATTTGTAAAGCGGTCGTTTATAAATTCGTTAATAGCCTCAATCATAGCTATATTGCTCATGGCAGGAACTGTATATTTCATACAGAATCAGTTGACGGGCAATATCAACATAATACAAATGGAGATTTATTTACCGGTGGTAGCAGCAATATTTATCATAAGCTTTTTGATAAACTATTTAGCGACAGTAGCAGCGGTAAACAGATACCTAAGAATGAGTACTAATGATTTATATTTTATATAAGCGATGAAACAATTTCCATTCACAAAAGTAAATTACATCATAATTGCAGTATCGGTATTGGTAATAATAATAGGGTTTATACTGATGCATGGCAGTTCAACCGAAATCGCATTCAATCCGGACGTATTCAGTTTTAAGCGCATCACTCTTGCGCCTATAGTATGTATGATAGGATTTGCCGGGATGATATTCGGAATAATGTGGAAAACGAAAGATAAATCAGACAAATAATGAGTATCTTAGAGTCGATAATATTAGGCTTAATTCAAGGACTAACAGAATTTCTACCCGTAAGCAGTAGTGGACATTTGATAATAGGACAAACTATTTTGGGGTTAGATATATCTGCGGAGGACAGTTTATCCTTCTCAGTAGTGGTGCATACAGCCACAGTGATAAGCACATTAGTAATATTATGGGGCGAGATAAAACATCTATTTATCGGTACGTTCACTACAACGAAATGGAACGATGACAAAGAATACGTATGTAAGATATTGCTTTCCATGATACCGGTATTCATTGTAGGCATGTTTTTTAAAGATACCATAGAAGATATTTTTGGAGAAGGCTTGAATGTAGTAAGTATCTGCCTGATAGTAACCTCTTTATTATTGGCATTTGCATATTTTGCAAAACCGAGAGAAAAAGAGAATATCTCATATTTTCATGCTTTTATAATAGGACTAGCACAAGCAATAGCCGTATTGCCGGGCTTATCACGATCAGGCACAACGATAGCAACAGGACTGCTTTTAGGCAATAAAAAAGAGAAGGTGGCTCAATTCTCTTTTTTAATGGTAATAATACCGATATTAGGAGAAGCCTTTTTGGATTTATTGAAAATGCTAAAAGACAGTAGCGCATTTACGAACATAGAGACGTTACCATTGCTCTTCGGCTTTATAGCGGCATTTTTATCGGGCTGTTTTGCATGTAAATTCATGATAAACATAGTAAAGCGGGGCAAGCTAATATATTTTGCCATCTACTGCTTTGTAGTAGGATGCGGCTCACTCATATATAACTACATTTATTTGTAATGGATTTCATAACAGGCGAAATAATATATATCAACAAGCCATTAGAGTGGACCTCTTTTGATGTAGTTAACCGCATACGACGAGTGTTATGCAGAACGCTGAAACAGAAGAAGTTGAAAGTAGGTCATGCAGGGACATTAGACCCATTGGCAACCGGGGTTATGATATTGTGTACCGGCAAGAGTACCAAGCGCATAGAAGAGCTACAAGCCGAAGTAAAAGAATATATCGCCACGCTACAATTAGGAGCTACGACGCCATCGTACGATTTGGAGCACCCGATAGATGCAACCTACCCAACGGAGCACATAACGTTACCACTTATAGAAGAGACGCTTAAGAAATTTAAAGGCGAGATATGGCAAAAACCGCCAATCTATTCGGCGGTAAAAATCGACGGCAAGCGAGCATTTGATTATGCGAGAAAAGGCGAAGAAGTAGAGATAAAACCAAAGTTATTGGTAATCGATGAGATTGAGATATTAAAGTTCGAAGAGATGCAACTAACGATACGCGTAGTGTGCAGTAAAGGTACGTACATACGCGCATTAGCACGCGATATCGGCGAAGCCTTGAATTCTGGGGCGCACCTAATAGCACTGCAACGCACTCGCGTAGGAGATGTAACATTATCTCAATGTTATGAAATAGAGGAATTTATTTCAAAAATAGAGAACGAACAGTTCTCATAAACAAACACAAGAGTAATAAAAAAAATAAAAAGATATAACGATGAAACTTTCACAATTTAAATTTAAACTACCTGAAGAATTAATAGCGAAATATCCAGTATCATATATGTATGATCCGGAAGGAAATATCATTCTGAAAGAAGAAGGCTTTAACTCATATAGAGATGAGAATAGGCTTATGGTATTGCATTCACGCACGAACAGAATAGAGCATAAGATATTCAGGGAAGTATTGAGTTATTTTGATGAAAATGATTTGCTTATATTTAATGACACAAAAGTATTTCCGGCATTGATGCATGGCAATAAAGAGAAGACCAATGCGAATATAGAAGTATTTTTATTGAGGGAGCTCAATCAGAAATTAAGGCTATGGGATGTATTGGTAGAGCCGGCGCGAAAGATAAGAGTAGGCAACAAACTTTATTTTGGAGCGGACAATTCGATGGTAGCGGAAGTAATAGACAACACCACGTCGAGGGGCAGAACGGTAAGATTTTTGTACGACGGCACGCATGAAGATTTCAAGATAGACCTTTTATCGTTGGGTAACACACCATTGCCACCGCATATCAACAGAGAGCCGGAGCCTGAAGATGCAGAATGTTATCAAACTATTTTTGCATCGAAAGAAGGGGCGGTAGTAGCACCGGCTGCGGGCTGTAATTTCTCGAGAGAGATAATGAAATGGATGGAAATAAAGGGCATTAAGTCGGGCTATATCACATTACATTCCAGTCTTGGCATGTTCCGAGAGATAGATGTAGAAGATTTATCCAAGCACAAAACCGACTCTGAGCAGATGGAAGTCAACGAAGAGGTATCGAAGCTCTTTAATGAAACGAATGCGTCAGGCCATAGGATATGTGCAGTAGGCACCACTACCCTACGCGCGTTGGAGACGGCATCAACAGCGAACGGCATGATTAAGCCATTTGAAGGATGGACAAATAAGTTTATATTTCCACCATATAATTTCACAACTGCGAACTGCCTTATCTCAAAATTGCAGATGCCGATGAGCACTATGCTCATGAATCAATGTGCCTTTGGAGGGTATGATGTAGTGATGAAAGCCTACGAAGTAGCCATAGAAGAGAAGTATAAGTTTGGATTCTATGGAGATTCGATATTGATACTTCCTGATTAATAAAAGGTTACCAAGGGGTATAAATAAAAGCGAGGCGAAGGCACGAGATATCAGAAATTTTTCGTACCTTTGCAAAGCTTTAGATAAATGGGGATATATCTGTTTGCATAAAGCAAAAAATGAAATAAAATATAAATAAAGGAGAGATGCTCGAGTGGCTGAAGAGGCACGCCTGGAAAGCGTGTATACGCCTAAAGCGTATCGGGGGTTCGAATCCCCCTCTCTCCGCAATAAACGCTGAAAATCAGCAAATTATAAAACAAACACCCAATTTTACACCCAAGAATGTAAAGTTGGGTGTTTTTATTTTATTTAAGACGAATCATATTCGCTCGGAAAATAATTTGATAAAAAACAGAACAAACGAAAAAAACAACCAATTCATTTTCCGTAAGATTTCGTATCTTTGCAGTAAATAATAAATCAGGGTCTGTCATGATAATATATAATGTTTAAAAATCGTAGTATGAAAAAAAGTAGAAGAAAACGCCTTGTAATTTTGTGTATAGCTTTAGTTTGTATCATAGTTTTAGTTTTTTTATTGTTCTCTAAATCAACTTCTAATAATAGTACAAATCCACCTTTGACAGATGTTTTGACTGATAGCATTTCTCGGATAGTATCAGCTTGTCCTGGTGAAATTGGAGTGGCAATTATTATTAATAACACAGATACAGTTAAAGTTAATGATAAGAGTGTATATCCTATGATGAGTGTATTTAAGGTTCATCAGGCATTAGCTCTTTGCAATGATTTTGATAACAAAGGGATTTCACTTGATACCTTAGTAAAGATAGATAGGAATAGACTTGATTCAAAGACTTGGAGTCCTATGATGAAAGATTATTCCGAGTTGGTTATATCATTAACCGTGAGAGATTTACTTCGTTATACTATTGCTCAAAGTGATAATAATGCAAGCAATCTGATGTTTAAAGATATGGTCAATGTTGCTCAAACTGACAGTTTTATAGCCACACTTATTCCTCGTTCAAGTTTTCAGATAGCTTATACAGAAGAGGAAATGTCGGCTGACCACGATAGGGCTTACTTTAATTATACATCTCCTCTTGGTGCCGCAATGTTGATGAACCGTTTGTTTACCGAAAGTATTGTCAGTGGTGAGAAGCAAAGTTTCATTAAGAATACATTAAAAGAATGTGTGACAGGTACAGATAGAATAGTCGCTCCGCTTCTTGATAAAGAAAGGGTTTCTATTGCACATAAGACGGGTTCTGGTTATGTCAATGAAAATGGTATTCTTGCAGCTCACAATGATGTTGCCTATATATGCCTGCCTAATAATGTCTGCTATACTTTAGCGATATTTGTTAAGGATTTCAATGGTAATGAATCACAAGCATCACAATATGTTGCGCATATATCAGAGGTCGTATATTCTTTATTAATACAAAATTCGGCAATTCCTTAAGTTGCGTTTACTTTGAAGCTTCAATGGTAAACATTATATAATTTATACAATATAAAAGCACTTCGTAACTATCAGAGTGCTTTTATATTGTCTTTTTTTTCTATTATAACTTGAATCCTCTACTTTTTCTTGGTTCTTCCGTTGGTTGTCGCAAACCTTGCCGAAGTTTCTCCCATTGCTCTTTGAACCATTCGCTTATCGGTTGCCTGTTTATGGTCAGTACAAGTTTGCTATCATCGGTCGGATTCTTCTCCACCTTGAAGATGTTGTTTTTGATTTCAAACTTTCTTCTATGTTCCTCGGAATAAATCTTGCCATTACATTGGATAGCTTCTTTCCTTGTCAAAAGACAATCTATCATATCTTTGGTAAATCCAATGACAGCGCAGAGTTTTTCCATTCTCAACATTTCTCTAAGCATCGGAAACCACTTGAATGCCTTTTCAAGCAGAGTGTTCAATCGTGATATTTCCCTGTCTTTGGCTTCAAGTTCTTGGTTGTGTATGCTCTGAAGATTGCGTATCTGTTTGCCATGTCGCTCTTGCATTTCCTGCATTTGGATTTTGAGGGTGTCAATACCTTTGTCTCGTTTGGCAATCTCTTGGTGCAAATCTTCATTAGTTCGCTCCAGCTCTTTCATCTTTCCACTTCCGAAAAGAGAACCAACTCCGCTTGCTATGGCGGTGGCTGCATTGGTGGCTGTTTTCTTTAGCTTGTCAGTGCGTATTTCTGATTTCACCTGTTTCAGTTCCTGTTCAGCAAGACCTATCTGTTCTTCTTTGTGCCGTTTTGCAGCATCCATGCGTTGCAGTTCGGCTCTCTGCTTTTCAATGATGAAATCATTTCGTTCCAAATGTTCCTTTCCGGTCTCGGATTTAGATTGCCCACGTTGCATGGAGAGGATGTCAGATGCCAAAGTCTGCATTTCCATCATATCGTCATCATTGAGCTTTTGGCTCTTGCCCGTGTCGTGGTTCATCCAGTCGAATACGATATGGGCATGATAATTCGGCTTAAACCACTTTTCACCGACTTGGAAACTCTCCCTATCCCCGGTTTTGGGTTGTCCACTAAGCCAGTGTCCCTCGTCCTTATGCAGGAAGATTTGGAGCGGTGTAATACCCCAGCGTCTCTGGCACTCCTCACCAAACTTTCGTACATCTGCCAGTGTTGTATCTGGTCTGATGAGCAATACTCCCTCACGGATTGGAGAACATCCAGCCACTTTTATAATCTTTCCATTCTTTCCCTTGCGCTCACGCTCCTTTTCCTGCATCGCTCGTCCGGTCTTTTCCTTGACCATCCGTTTGATGCTGTCATAGTGCGCCTGCAGGTCAGGACTGCCGAAGCCCGGGTTTATCCACTGCTCGTTATTGGAAGTCAGTTCGGGTACAATGTAGATTCTGGACTCGCCGATATTGCGCATGTACTCGGCAGTTCTCCGGTTATGAGCCCCGCTTGATGTCACTCTGCAGGGTTTGATATGTATGCTTGATTTTGTTGCCATATTCTTAAAATTTGATTTGGATTGTTGATGAAATCTTCTGTTGTCCGCTCATAACCGCACAGGGTTCTTAGGGGTGCAACCCATAAGCGGAGATTGCAAAGAGAGGGGCACTCTTTGCTCGGGGTTCTTAGGGGAGAAACGCCCTGAGTGGGTCATTAGGGCAAAGCCCTAATCCCCTCGGGAGAGCCCACAACTACGAAAGCGAAGCGTGTAGTTATAGTGGGCTATAACCGAAAGCCGTTTTTCTTTTTCGGTGGTTGGCTGCGCACCCCTTTTGCAGATTGAACTTGCCTGTTTCTTTCAGTCTGTTTCTGTAAGTATTCGTTCAAGTCCTTGCATCCGCTGTATGTCTGCGAAGCGTCACGGATGTATAAGTCCCTGCCGTATTCCTTATAGATTTGCTGCATGGCTTCCATTCCTGCACGGTCATTGTCAAAGAAACAGTGGATGCGCTCATAGCTT
>SAMEA3663283__coassemble_1002_pt1 | contig 22108 bp, 8 predicted proteins | sample SAMEA3663283__metabat2_low_PE_023 | metagenome-assembled genome bin SAMEA3663283 (sample SAMEA3663283) | pig gut metagenome | biome: pig gut; feature: pig-associated habitat; material: faeces | place: China | collected 2013 | reverse complement strand
TTCTACGCGCATACCGTTTTGCTCTTCGGCTGTCCATTCATGGGTCACATAAGTGCTTTGACCTCCGAGAACAGGGTTTGGTGCCACTACGATTGGCAATACATAAGAGCCTTCTACTCCGGTGCCTACGCTCAAGATGAGTGTTACTATAGAGTCGCAACCAAAGCCTTCGGTGAAGAAGTGACCTTGATATTCTCCGGCTTGAGTGTATGTATTGTTAGCGAACTCGTATGTCTCGCCCGGATTGATACTTGCATAGATAGTATCGTAAACGGCAGGTATCATTGTAAGGTGAAGCTCGATAATTGAATCGCAACCTGCATAAGTTTGCAGTGTGAGCTCTGCAATAGTATCGGCAGTTACACCAATGAGGTTGAAGCCGTTACCGTTATAATCATCGCCTTCGCAAACGTAATCATTTACGATAGTGCGAGTAGGGTCGGTTACCACAAGGGTGAGGTTTACAACGCTATCGCATCCGAAAGTAGATACGAATGAATGGTTGTAAGTACCCGGTTCGGTGAGTGATTGACCTGCAAAATTATAGTCACTACCGCGGCAAATTGCAATAGTAGTATCTACATGAGTAGGTAATGCGGTGTAATAGAGACGCATGATAGAGTCACAACCGTTGACATTGGTGTAGTTTGCTATATAAACACCTGTTGTAGTGATTGTTCTACCCTCCCATTCATAGCTTTCGTTATCGCAGCGTGCTACAGTGCTATCGTAATATTTAGGTATTACCGTGATATTGATAGTAGTAGTTACATCGCAGCCGTTAGCATTTTGCTCTACGAAGGTATAAGTACCTGCATCGGTATAATTAGTACCGTTGTAAGAATAAGTATCGCCCTCACAGAGTGCCACGTTGACAGTGCTGTCGAGATCGAGTACGGTAAGGTAGAGAGCCACGATAGAGTCGCAACCAAAGCTTGACAAGAAGTTTTGTTGATAACGTCCTGTAGCAGTGATGGCAGGAGTAACATTAGCAAAGAGACCTTCGCTATAAACTTCACCTTTGCAGATAGTATCGTAAATAGAGATGAAGTATTGAGGAGCTACGAAGAGTTCTACCGACACAATAGTATCTGCGGCATTTACGGCAGTAGTTTCTTTAATCTTACTCAATGGATTAACACCTACATTCAATTCGGATGCAAGACAGCTGAATCCGTTTCTGTAATAATTATCGCCTTGACAGATAGTATCATATATAGTAGGCATATATTCCACTACATTGATACTCAAATCATCGATAGAGATGGTTGCAGCGTTGGCAGAAGTAGATATTACATTGAAATAGAGAGTAATCTCGGAATTATAGTAATTAGAGAGATTGTAAGAGAATTCATTCCACTCTGTATTTCTATTAGCGATTAAGATAGTATCCAAAGTATTGCCGCCATCATTACTGATTACTGTATACAACTTGCTCTTATTCGACTCATTGTAATATTTGAAAGAAAGGGCAGTATTTACATTAGTAATAGTAATAGGCATTGTTTGGATAGACATAAGGCCGTTTGCAGTAGCTGTATTCAATGATAACACATTGTTACCTTCTACGCTGTTAACGCTCCAGTTAGAAGAATTTTTAGTGATAACGCTGTTAGAGAGATTATCCCAGCAAGAAGGGATAGTACCTACAGACACTGCATCAAAATTCTGTTTATATGGAGAAGCGATTGCACCGCATTCGGTATTAAATCTTGCAGTAGCTACAGAAGTAGAGTCACCATTGAGATATCCGCGAACTGATACATAGTAAGAAGTGTTAGGAGTCAATCCGATAGCGTTATAGCTATTTGCTCCTGATACTACGGTATTGATAACCTCGTTGCCATTTGATGTGATTATTAATCTATAGCTGTCGGCAATAGCTCTCCAGTTGATTTCCGCTTCAGTATCAGTAATATTACTTACAGTAACAGGAGAAGGATTAACATCAACAACCTCTACAAATTCCATATCATCGAAAGTAGTAGCGATGTTAGGATATTGAGAATTATAGTCGAGATTATTATGGAGTACGGAGAAACCTAATTTATAATCACCGGTAACATTCATAACGATGTCGGCAGAAACTTTTTGCCAATAATCGGTAAGCTCAACGGAAGTGAATGTTTTGCTAACAAGATTTTGATCGTTCACTTGTACGATAGAGATAGTATTACCTAAATTAAGAGGATCGATAGTACGAGTCCAAACAGAGAATCTGTATTGTTTACCTGCCTCAAAATGGAATGTGTTAAAGAGAACGGCTTTTGAGTTGATACCTGAAGCGTAGAACAACGATTGATCACCGCTGTGGTGTACGGCATCGTAATTTGTAGTACCATTACCTGTAGTACCGACAAACTTATAGTAAGAGCTTGTCAATGACTCACCCCAACAAGGGTTGGCTGCAGTGATGGATTGGTCACCGTTAAGGTCTTCGAAACCATAGCTCCAAGGGGCAGAAAGAGGGATACAACCTGTATTAAATTCGCCATAAAGCGGAGTTGCTTCACCTTGAGCACAAGTAGCATAAAGCTCATAGCTGTAAGTAGTTTGTGGCTCGAGGCCTGTGATACTAATAGTACTTCCGTTTACAGAGCCAGAAGTGATTGTATCATTACCTTCGAAGATGGTATAATGTATTGTAGAGCCGGAATTGTATCCGCTATAAGTGATAGTTGCGCCTTGATAAGTAGTCTTGACTTGAACGTTATCCAAAATAGAGCAAGGTACGAAGTCGCATACAATATTATCTACAGAGAGAGGAGGTTGATTTTGGTAGTAACCGGAGGCTTTCCAATAAACAACGAGTTCGTAAATACCTGCTTTATTATTTTTAATTTGATAAGAAGTAGAAATCCAACTTGCAGCGGAAGCAGAAGAATTTGACAATTCTTCGCCGAGAGAAATAAATCCGTCAGGTAAGCCATAGCTAGGTGAAGTTGTAGGCATATCGGCATCTACCGGCTTGAGGAATACATATCCGAAGTCGGCAACCATATATCCGATTACTTTATAATCGAAGCTTATGTTCATAGTACCTGCAGGGAGGTAAACCTCTCTGGTTGCATAGATAGTATTTGCCTCTTTTGTATAAGCATACTCTTCAGTTGCAGGTTTATTAGAAACGTAGAGAGCCTTATTACCACTCTTCACGGCGGCAGTGTTGCTACCGAAGATGAAGCGGTCGGTCTTATCGGTTACAATATTCCATGCTTCATTCTCTGCATCATTTTCAAAGTCAATTGTGAACGGAACGTTAAGCAATTGATGTTTAGTAGTAAATGAAGCAGTAGCAGTTGCTGTATATTGGTTACCCGGAAGAGTAGAACGCACCTCGATAACATAATTTGTATTACCTGTAAGTCCGGTCAAATCTACGTAACCGTCGTTAGTACTGTTAGTAACTACCGGAGTAGTATTTCCAGCCTCATAAAGGGTATAAGTAGTAGTGATTGCAGACGCAGGGGCATTCCAATATACGGAAACGGTATTATCGGCAATATCGAGGTGAGAGATAACAACTTCAGGGGTAGAAGAAGGTATTTGTACATGGATGCTATCGATATATACGATAGAAGAGCTCATCTTCGTACGGAATGCGATACGGTTACCTGGGCAATAGTAGTTCTTGAAGCTGATGGTATATTTGTCAACGATATTGGTCAAGCTGACAAATTCCAACTCGGTGAAGGATTCTACATCGCCGTCTTGAATAGTACCTACTACAACGTCGCAGTTGTTAGCGATACCGTAGAACGACATTTCCAATTGACCCGGTAAGAAGTTGAATTCCGGCAAGATAAGCAAGTTAGTACCTCTCATCACCATAGCATTTGGCAATGTGCTGATAGTAGAGCTCTTGATTTTTGGATACTCTTCGCCGTTTACGGTATAAGTTTCGGCAGGAGTAAAGCATGGAGCTATTTGATAATCAGGGTTATTATAGGTGTCGAAATTCTCTGTCCATCCGTTAGTAACGTCAATAACCACACATTCGGTGTAGAAATATGTAGGGCCGAACCATTCACTGATTTCGCTACCTGAGTGAGTGCGGGCATAAACGGCATAGCATGTAGCCGGAGTGAGTCCGTTTATTGAAATCAATTTATCGGAAGAGAGTATATTACCGGTTTCGGCAGGAGCGCTACCTTGTGGCACGCAAGCAACCTCGATATTATCGGCATTATAATCTATCTTAACAGTAGCGGAAGTAGTGCTTACGCTATTGATTTTGATATTGGAGATAGCCTTGAATTCATTAGTTTTATAAATTCTAAGGTTGTCGATAAATGAGTAGTTGTTGTAGTTAACACCTACGGTAAATGCTACGGCAATACGATAATTTTCGTATCCTGCAGGTAATGAGTTGAATTGATATTCTGCATAGCTGTAATCGTAACTATCGGTATAATCCAAAGTATCGAGAGATACGAAAGTAGAAGTATCGTTGCCATTAACAATACCGATAATGAATTTACCGGAATTATTTCTTTGGATATAATTGAAAGAGACAGCAGTTTGTTGCACCGGAACATTAGTTTTCGGGAGCACTAAATAGCTGTTAGCGGCGGAAATCAATTCATAAGATGAGACGAATCTGAGGGCGTTATTTCCGTCATAAGGGAAGTCGCTATCAAGCTCTATTCTCGGATAATTGGCAGAAGCATCGATAGGTTTGAATAATTGGTAACAAGCATCTTCGTTTTCGAAATGTTCGTTGTAAGGCAAGTTAACGACACTACATTTTGTAGTGAAAGTGATAGGTCCGCGCCAAGCACTTACCTCACCATTACCACAATTACTGCGGATATAGATGTCGTAATCGAAGCCGGAGTTAAGATTTTCTATTTCGAAAACAACGCTGTTTACGGTAACAGGGGTACCGTCTGTAACGCGGTCGCCGGCAGGTACTACTACATAATCCCATGCGCTATGAGTAGATACTGTATCATTGATCACTATCTTAGCGGAAGAGTTTGTTTGTGCACCGATAATAGCGCCTTCAGGGATGAGGCAGTTCTCTATCGGCTCGATGCTGAATGAATTAATTCTTGCATAGTAAGAATTGTTAGCAACAATACCTTTTGCACGAATAGCGAACATAACTTCACGACCGGCACATTTGCCTGCATCGATAACGCGAGTCTCTGAAGCATTTCCGCTGGCAGGATTCATAAATCCTACAGTGTCGGTATAAGTAAGACCTCCGTCGTAAGATGCAAAGATATACATTGTATCAGTATTAATAACATCAACACTCATTGTGATATTAGCACCGACAACGTTACTGAAGTCGAAACTTGGAGTGATGAGAGTAGTGTAAGGTATTGTATTTGTACCTGTTTCATCCCAATAAAGTCCACTCAATGTAGGGAAATTAGGGTTAGTAGCGGCATTCCATATATTAGTAGTAGACTCCGGATAGCTTTCGCCTTGTGCCCAGCAAGTAGGTAACATACCTTTTTCTACACTGGCGGCAATATCATCATAATAAGGTAATGACATTGAAGCACAACCGGTTTCAAACTCAGGAGAATAAGCTTCGAGGCTATTCTCTGTAGCGCCACAAATTGCTTTTACAGTAACGTAATAGCGAGATGTAGGGTATAAATTGTGTAATGTAACGTTGTTAGCATTAACTGTTTGAGTAGCTTCGAGTACGTTTTCAACAACACCGTTAGAGAGGGTACGCATACGATAAACATTAACTTCCCAGCTTGACTCGGTACCACCGGCGGTCCATGAGACATTCAAGTTGTTAGGGTCGAGATTGTTTATAGTAATATTAGAAGGGCGTGCGCAATTTACGGTAGGGAGAATTTGTACATTATCGAGATAAATCAACTGATTACCAACGTAAAGAGCAACGAATTTAGAATCAGCGATAGGGTCGCCTTCATAGTCGTCACCTGCCAAAGCGGCGAGGCTGATGTTAAACTCGGTCCATGAGTTAGCTACCGGGATGTTTATATCCGAGATAGGCTCGTAAGACTCTACTGAGTTAGGGTCACCCATCACTCCTAAAGATACTGTTACATTTGCAGTAGTAGAATATAAATAGCCTACAACGGTATATCCTGCAAGTGAAGTAACATCCAATTCAGGAGAAATGAATGTAGTATTTTGGAGTTTTACACTTGATTTACCTGCGCGGTGACTGTAGTTTGTAGACAATTCGGCTACATGATTGGCACCTGAAGCACTCCAGCAAGTGAAGTTGGTATTATCCTCTTCAAAGGTGTCGGAATAAGGCACTGCTTGTGGCTCACAAAGTGTGTAGAAACTGCTTACGGTAGTCCATGCACTGCGAGAACCATTAGCACAAATTGAGCGAAGAGTATAGTAGTATTTATTGCTTGGTTGCAAGCCTGTGATTTGAACGGTATTTGTAGATACGGTATCGATAAGCACGTCGAAAGCAGGGTCGAGATCGCCGTTATTAACGGTAGCGACGCGGATTTCGGTTTGCACACCGTTTTGCAAGAACATAAGTTCGGCGGAATTAGTAGTAATAGAGCTGAAGCTGATGTTATTTGGCTCAACGCACTCTATTTCACGTACCGACCAGTTGTCAAATCCAATACCATAGTTGGTTTGAATATCTATACCGAGGTAGTAGTAACCTGTTTCTGCAACCGTAAAGGTAGTGCCGATACGAGTCCAACTACTTGGAGTACATTCATATTCCATTATGGTATTGATTTTAGAAGTATATATAGGCTCTGAAGCGGTGAAGAATGATATTCTATCGCCATAAGAATTCTCTATATCATTATCACCGAGAGCGTAGATAGACATCTCATAAGTTTTGCCCGCTTCAAGGTAGAATTGACGATACAGGTAACCTTGATATCTGGCGAAGAGGCATTTCTGACCTGCATAAGCTGCATTATCCAAAGCGGTTTTATCTATGATAGGATATGTGTAATAAGTACTTGGACGTTGGAAATCGAAGCAAGTAAAGGTGATATCCTTACCTACAGTGTAAGATTCGAACGTTTCGAGATAAGGGGCTCTACCCTCAACACAAGGGGTAGTGATGTAGCAAGGATTAGAGCTCCAATCGGAATATACACCATTGCCACAATCGCGACGCACGTATACACGGTATTCGGTATTATCCTGAAGACCGGTAATCATAGTACTGTCGGACCCAAATACGCTTACAGGGGTGACAGACTCGATAGTTTCGTTATCTTTTATTGCTACGTATTGCCAGTTGACATTGCTTTCGGCTTCCACTCTCAAGTATGCGGAACTATAATTAATTAATTCTGCATGAGCACGTTGGATTACACGGCAAGCAGGAACCTCTTCTACAGCGAAATTATCGATAATAATTTCGTTTGCAGAATTACTTGTATTAATACCTGCCAATACGATGTACTTGTTACCTGTTAAATTTGTAGGAATTTCAAAAATGTATTCGTACCAACCGGCTCTGGTTTCCTCAATTCCCGCTGTCTTATTCACGGCACCTGCAATACATATATTAATATTTGCAATGCGAGTACCCATAGTATCGTTAGCATTATCAGAAACGAAAGCGCGGAGGTATAAAGAGTTGTAAGAAGCCGGCAAATCGTTTCTATACATCCAGAATCGCACTTGATATTGTTTCCCGGCTTGGAATTTAAATTGAGGAGAGGTAAAAGTAGCTACAGTACCATTACCTGCCTTTTGGAAATAACCGGCACCTGTTCCGGCATAAGCTTTATCAGGGTCGTTGAGTATTGTCCAAGTCCCTTTACCGAAATTGGTTCCGGAAGTAGCCACTTTGATAATATCTCTATCCCAACAAGTAGGAGGTATTGTGTTCACATCCTCGAAATCTTGAACATAAGGGAATGTACTGATTATTTCACACTTGGTAGAGAGGTATTCGTCGAACTCTATGTTTACAGAGTGTACGGTATCTTCGCATTCGGTAGCTACATAGCCCTTAATATGGTAAGCAGTACCCGGTATTAATCCTGTAATGCTGTAAGAAGGAGTATTCACCACGCCGGTAAATACGGTAGAGTCGGTAGCACTTCTATAGAGAACATAATTTACCTTCCATGCAGTATGGTAAGTTTCGCCCGGAGTCCAAGTAATGTCGATAGTATTCAAAGAAGGAGTTACTTGAATATTCTTAGGTTGGCGGCATTTAGGAGCAGGGTAAATATGTATTGAGTCGAGGTAAGAAGCACTAGAACTTGCACCATGCACACCTTCAAAGAGGATATAAACGGCACCTGATAATGGTATGTTCACCTCATAGTTATAGTAACCGGAAGTATTCTCTACCGGATTTCCTTGATAGTTACGTGCGATATTAGTAAGGAGCATAGCATCGGTAGTATCGATAGAATGGCTTGCCCATACTTTAAATTCATGGCCTGTTTTACTACTGCTAAAACGATACAAAGAGAATGTCATATCATACTGACCCGGAGTAGCGATGCTCAAAGCCGGGGTGGCAAGGATATAGTGTCCGCCCTCTTTAGCAGAACGTAAACGAGCTCTTTTAACACCACTATGAGAATATATATCCCAACCGCCAGAGCCATAATCGTTAAAGCTGGTTCCTGTACCCATAACTGTTTGAACGGAAGTCCAACAATCGTCGAAAGTAGTACCTTCATTTGCAAAGATAACATTCATCTCTGCCGGTTGTGGCGTACAGAATGTTTTCAAAGTCACCGGCATACTCCACTCTGAAGTGTCGCCTACAGCACAAATAGAACGTACTCTTACAGTATAAGAAGTGTTTGAAGCTACATTAGAGAGTGTATAAGGATTAGTATGTCCGATAACGTAATTGGTGATATTAGTGGAATTATTCGTGTACTCTATTTGATAATTACCTGAAGGAGTAACGCTGTAATCAGACCAACTCATATGAATATTTGTAGAGTCGGCTTCTGCTTTAAACTGTTCCAAGCGAGTACAAGTACCTACTTGATAAACTCTGAAATCGTCGATATATACATTACCTGCAGCATTTGTAGTAGAAATAAGGATACAAACGTGGAGGTCTTCGGTAGTGGCATAACCTGTTTGTTGAGTGTTAAGACGAATATTTTGCCATTGACCGATAGTGGAAATAGAGGCTGAATAAATTTCGTTAAAAGAAGAGAGATCAGCCAAATCGCTTATCAATCCAACTTTAACAGATGAAGGATAAGCGCATTGCACATAGAAATCAATCTCCATGCTATTTGCAGGAACGGCAAAAGCAGGAGCATTAATTTGCACGGTATTATAACCCGGTACAACTGCCAAAGAGTTGTCTCCGGTATGAGCGACATAGCTTATAGTGGCATTAGAAGGATTACGAGTAGAACCCACGAGCCAACCGGCAGGCAAACCGGTAAGACCCTCAAAATCCATAGCATAAGGGATATTTATTGCAGTATCCGGAGTATTGAAAGTGAAGTCTTCGGAAATATCAGAATAGCCTAAAGCCGAACCGGTACAATCCGCTTTAATATTTGCAGTATAAGTAGAATTTGGTTGAAGACCGGTAATTTGATATAAGTTAAAACCGGCAGTAGTAAACGGAGTATTGTTATAGATATTATTACCGTTTGCATCACGTAATGTAAGGGTAAAGTTATTTGAAGGGCTACCAAGAACGTGATTATTCCAAGAGAGAGTAGCACTATTTTTTGTTAAAGAAGCAACTCCGACATCAACAGGTTGAGCACACAGCGGAGTTTCGAACACTCTGATATTGTCGAGATAAGAGTATGTCTTGCCATTAAGTTGATAACTTGCAAGAGCTTGGAACATAATTCTCGCACCGGTTTTGCCGGTATATTCTCTCAAATCGCAGAAATACTGAACCCATCCTGTAGTGTTAGGGCAATCTTGAAGCAACACTTTTTGATTCTGCCCGTTTTCAGTGTAAACAAGGAAAATTTTCAACTCTCTACATGCTGCATTATAGCACATAAAAGAGAGCGACATATTTACAGTTAAATCAAAAACAGGGGTTTGAACGATAGCGGAATCACCCTCACTATAGTTTTGCATTCTGAGGTATTTCCCATCATACCTATCGGTAGAAGATGAAGAAACACTCCAATTGTAAGAATTAGAGATGTTTCCCGTACGTAACCAGCCTGTAGGTAGTGTAGTACCGTTGGCGGCATTATTAAATGTCTCATCAACAGCAACTACCGTTTGTGCTTTCAGCATCCAAGGGATACACAAAAGCATTACCAATAAAAAAGTAATCTTTTTTTGCATGATTAGTAGTTTATAAATTAGTTAGTTATTATGTATATTATTTGCATAAAAAATATTGAGTTACTCCACGCATGGTGCTGTCATTAAGAATTAAAAAATAAAAAGATTTCAATTTTAAATTTGAAATCCATTTATCTAACCAAAAATCAAACAATTAGGCATTAAAGTAACGCGTGCAAATATAAAGATAAAACTTTGACAAAAGAAGAATTTGATAAATTTTAACTTCCGAGCGGTATTTTACGGAGGTGTTTAACTTATTTAAACAGAACGAGAGAGGTAAAACCGATAATTTAATGATATTTAACCGGTTGTATATGTATAAATAACATACCCTGATAGTTTTAACATCAATAATTTCTTGAAATAATTCTTATTTTCACAAAGGAAGACCGATAACTACCCTTGTTTCAATTTGAAATCAAAGAAGTGAAAAATAATGATTTACAAAAATAAATAAAACGGAAAAGAATAATAGTATGGACAATAAAAAAGTCGCGGTAAATTACTACCACGACTTACTATGAATATAATTTTTGAAATTATTTATTTTGCACTCTCTTCTACAGCAACGGCAACAGCAACAGTGGCACCTACCATAGGGTTGTTACCCATGCCAAGGAATCCCATCATCTCTACGTGAGCAGGAACTGAAGAAGAGCCGGCGAATTGAGCATCGCCATGCATACGGCCCATAGTATCGGTCATACCATAAGAGGCAGGACCGGCAGCCATATTATCCGGGTGAAGAGTACGACCCGTACCGCCACCGGAAGCAACAGAGAAGTATTTCTTGCCTTGCTCCATGCACTCTTTTTTATAAGTACCTGCTACCGGATGTTGGAAGCGAGTAGGGTTTGTAGAGTTACCGGTGATGGAAACGTCAACACCTTCGGCACGCATAATAGCCACACCCTCGCGAACGTCATCAGCTCCATAGCATTTTACTTTTGAGCGGAGACCATCGGAATAAGACTTAGTGCTAACCACTTTAAGTTCACCTGTATAATAGTCGAATTGAGTTTGCACATAAGTAAAACCATTGATACGAGAGATGATTTTAGCGGCATCTTTACCGAGACCGTTAAGGATAACGCGGAGAGGCTCTTTACGCACTTTATTAGCCATCTCTGCAATTTTGATTGCGCCTTCAGCGGCAGCGAAAGACTCATGGCCGGCGAGGAAAGCAAAGCATTTAGTCTCTTCACGGAGGAGACGAGCGGCGAGGTTACCATGTCCGATACCGACTTTACGGTCGTCAGCAACAGAACCTTTAATACAGAAAGCTTGGAGGCCTTCACCGATAGCTTCTGCGGCATCAGCAGCGTTTTTACAACCTTTTTTAATAGCGATAGCGGCACCTACTACATAAGCCCATTTAGCATTTTCAAAGCAGATAGGCTGTGTCTCTTCACACATTTTATAAGGGTCTATTCCGCGAGAAGAGCATATATCTTCCGCCTCTTCAATATTTTTGATTCCGTAAGAATTAAGAACTTTGAGGATGTTCTCTATACGGCGATCTTGACTTTCAAATTTTACTTCACGTTTTGCCATATTCTATCCTCCTTATTTATTACGTGGGTCAATATATTGAACTGCATCTTTAAATCTGCCGTAGCTACCTTTAGCTTTTTCGAGGGCTTCGTTGGCATCAACGCCTTTCTTCACCATATCCATAAATTTACCGAGGTGAACGAATTCATAACCGATAACTTCGCCATCGGCATCGAGACCCATACGGGTGCAATAGCCTTCTGCCATTTCGAGGAAACGAGTACCTTTAGCAAGGGTGCCAAACATCGTACCTACTTGAGAGCGAAGGCCTTTACCGAGGTCTTCGAGAGAAGCACCGACAACGAGACCGCCTTCAGAGAAAGCCGATTGAGTACGGCCGTAAACGATTTGAAGGAAGAGCTCGCGCATAGCGGTGTTGATAGCATCGCAAACAAGGTCGGTATTGAGTGCTTCGAGAAGGGTTTTACCCGGGAGTATCTCTGAAGCCATAGCTGCAGAGTGAGTCATACCGGAGCAACCGATAGTCTCTACGAGGGCTTCTTGAATTATACCGTCTTTAACATTTAATGTAAGCTTACATGCGCCTTGTTGAGGAGCGCACCATCCAATGCCGTGAGTAAGGCCCGAGATATCTTTTATCTCTTTAGCTCTAACCCATTTACCTTCTTGAGGTATTGGGGCAGATGCATGGTTGGCACCTTTAGCCACAACACACATCTGTTCTACTTCGTGTGAATATATCATACCTTAAAAATATAATGTTAGAAATGTTTTCTATATCTCATTTAAGGTGCAAAGGTACAGCTTTTTTGTGATATGAACAAATTTTTTTGATGAAATAATTTACCGCTACTCTCAACAAGCAAGTGCAAAATTAGCGACAAAAAGTCGGGCGTATTGATTAAGCCAAATGGGCAGAATAAGACTTGCCCTAAGTTTTGCCATGGCGAAAATGACGAACGAGAAAGAAATGTACCAAATATACTGGGCTTTCCCAAGTGAGGAGGAAGCCGACAAAGTAAAAAACGTCTGTTGAAAACAAGCAAAACTTCAACTATATTGTTTATATCAAGACATTACAAGCCGATTTACAAAGAAAAAATTCAATGATTTCCCTTATATTATCACATTAAATTAAAAAATTTCTTCATGAATATTATTGCAACAAAATTATCTACATCTCTGATTATCAACACATAAGATTGTGTCTCAATGTTAAATAATATTAATTGTAGCTATAACATTATTATTGTTTGAAAATTTTATTGTTACTTTGCGCCAATTTTGGGGTCATATATATAATGTGTAACCTCTATTTGATTTAAGAAAAAAAGTATGCAAGAAAACTTAGTGATAGTGGAGTCTCCTGCAAAGGCAAAGACTATAGAAAAATTTTTGGGAAAGGACTATAAAGTAATGTCGAGTTTCGGTCATGTACGCGACCTTAAGAAACAAGGCATGGGCATAGAAATAGAGAATAATTACCTTCCGGAATACGAGATACCAAAAGATAAAGTTAAGTTGGTAAAGGAATTACGCGAAGCAACAGATAAAGCAAAAGTCATTTGGCTCGCATCCGATGAAGACCGTGAAGGGGAGGCTATTGCTTGGCATTTGTTCGAAGTACTCGGGCTTAATAATAAGATAACTCACCGTATTGTATTTCACGAGATTACCGAGTCCGCAATAAAACATGCCATTGAAAATCCGCGCTCAATAAATTTGGATATTGTAGATGCACAGCAAGCTCGCCGTGTGCTCGACCGCCTTGTGGGCTTTGAAATTTCTCCTATTCTTTGGAAAAAGGTGATGCCACAACTCTCGGCAGGTCGCGTTCAATCCGTTGCACTCCGCCTTGTAGTGGAGCGAGAAAGAGAAATTGCAAGCTTTAATCCGGAGGCATCTTATCGTGTTTTTGCCAATTTCAAGCACGAAGGAGCGGAATTCTCGGCAGAATTAAATAAAAAATTCTCCACTTATGAAGAGGCTAAAGTATTCCTCGAAGGATGTATAGGTGCCTCATTCCGAGTAAATAGCATACAAAAACACCCGGCACACCGCGCCCCGGCAGCCCCGTTTACAACATCTACTCTACAGCAAGAGGCGGCTCGTAAATTTAATTTTTCCGTAGCTACTACAATGATGGTGGCACAGTCGCTGTACGAGAGCGGAAAAATTACTTATATGCGTACCGACTCAGTCAATCTTTCCGACCTTGCACTCGCTTCCGCAAAAAAAGAGATTATCTCTATGGCGGGAGAAAAATATTATAAACGTCGCCAATATACCACAAAAAGCAAGGGCGCCCAAGAGGCTCACGAAGCAATTCGCCCTACATATATGAGCAATCATACCATCACCGGTACGCCTCAAGAAGTGAAACTATATGAGCTCATTTGGAAACGTACCATTGCAAGTCAAATGGCTGATGCTCAATTCGAAAAAACCGACATTAACATAGATATCATTCCGGCAGAGATATTGAATGCTACCGAAAATGATACACTTGTTAATCATTCTACTACATCGGATTATACGGTACTCGCTCAAAACAACTTCTTTGTTGCCTCCGGCGAAGTAATTACTTTTGATGGTTTCCTTAAAGTATATAAAGAGGGCACTGATGATATCAAAGAAGAATCTCAAGGATTATTGCCATCGATAGCCGAGGGGCAAATGCTTAACACAAAAGATATTATGGCGATAGAAAAATTCTCACAACGCCCTTATCGATATACTGAAGCATCCCTAGTGCGTAAACTCGAAGAGCTCGGTATCGGCCGTCCTTCTACTTATGCCCCTACTATTTCTACAATCCTAAAAAGAGATTATGTAGAAAAACGTGAAGTAGAAAACGTTCATCTCCCTTACCATACTATTACGCTTAAAGGGAATAAGATTTCGGATAAAATTAATACCGATAAGCCTACGATAGATAAAGGCAAATTACTCCCTACCGATATCGGTACCGTTGTAACTGATTATCTTATAGCCAATTTCCCTGAAATCATGGACTATAACTTTACCGCATTGGTAGAAGAAAAATTCGATGCCATTGCAGAGGGAGAATCAAAATGGACGGAAGATATCGACAGCTTTTATAAACAATTTCACCCGATGGTGGAAAGAGCAGAGAATAGTACAGGACGAAAAGCCGGTGAGCGAGAGCTCGGTATCGACCCTGTTTCCGGCAAACCGGTATACGCAAAAATCGGACGTTTCGGCCCTATGATTCAGCTCGGCGAGCAGAGTGATGAGGGCGAAAAACCACGCTTTGCTTCACTTCGTAAAAATCAATCTATCGAGACCATTACCCTCGACGAAGCCCTCGAACTCTTTAAATTGCCTATTACTCTCGGAGTATTTGAAGAAAAAAATGTCAGTGTAAACATAGGTAGATTCGGACCTTATGTGCGCCTCGGCAACGATTTCTTCTCCATTCCTAAGGGGGAGGACCCTCTCGACGTTTCCTACGAAAGAGCCGTAGAGATTATTGAGAATAAGCGACAAGCCGACCTCGACAAAATCCTTGCATCATATCCGGATAATGACATAGAGGTGATTAACGGCAGATTCGGACCTTATATTCAATATGCAGGGAATAATTATAAACTGCCCAAAAATATTGAAAAAGAAGCACTTACTCTTGACTATTGTCTCGAAATAATTAAAAACGGACCTACCGCTAAGGGTAAGACGTCACGTAAGAGTGCTTCGGCAAAAACGGGTGCTTCGGCAAAGACAGCTACTAAATCTACAGCAAAAACCGTAGCCAAAACAGCTACTAAAGCTACAAAAAGTAGCGCAAAAACCACTGCTAAAGTAGCCTCTAAAACATCCACTGCCAAAACGGAGAAAACTGCAACCAAAAAGGCTACAACTAAAAAATCTACCGCTAAAACCGCTAAGAAAAGCTCTACAACAAAATAATAATTAGCTGGAAATATTGATATTATGAAAAAAACATTAGTCATACTCGTTGCCACACTATGTGCCCTCAGCATCGAAGCTCAAACGAAATTAAATAAGGTTTACAACGAAACTATCAATCCCCTTACACAGATTGATAATGCTGTAAATCAAGCCAAAAAGCAAAAGAAGCACGTCATCTGTCAGCTTGGAGGCAACTGGTGTATTTGGTGCCTTCGCTTTGCCGATTTCATTACTAAAGACGAAGAGATAAGTAATTTTATCAAAGATAATTACGTGTATATCCACGTAAATTACAACCCAAAAAATGCCACTACTGCAGAAATGCAAAAGCAGAATGCACAACTTCTGAAGCGACTTGGAAATCCATCACGCTTCGGCTATCCCGTGCTCGTAGTGCTCAACGACAAAGGCGAAGTAATTCATCTTCAAGACTCAGCCTTCCTCGAGCAAGACAAGAGTTACGACCGCAAAAAAGTGCTCCGCTTCCTTCAATGCTGGACCCCAAGTGCAGTGAAATAATATTATTTTCAACTACTATTTGGGTTGTGCATTTTTTGCACATACCAAGATTTCATCTAGTTTGCCCTCTTTAAATATTGCGAGCTATTACAGATCGGTCTCTTCCAAATAATTCTGCCATCTGGCTTTGTGTAAGCCACACGGTATCTTTCTCTAACTTCACTTCAAGTTGTGTACCTCCGTCATTTAAGATACATTTTGTGAACCATTTTAACATTATTATGGTTCACTTTTGTATTTGGAATATCGTACTTATTCACAAGAGACTACAATATATAAATGTTTTATTTAGGCATTTCTTTGACCGCGTAAAGATTCTTAAACGAAGTGCAAAACCATAATCTTCTCCATGGGCTATGATGTCGTGCTAAGGAATAATGGTAGTTTAAAAATTATTTAAGTTGTATCTTGAAAATAGGCAATTAATATATTTTCCTAAACATTAATAATTTAATTTTTTTTATTAACTTTGTACCCTTTAGAATGCGTATTTGATTAACAACAAATCGCGAAAAGATAAACCATTGAAAGAATATGATAGGGAGAGCCTAAATGGCACTCAATATGAATACCTTCTTGATGATAATAATAAAGTAGAATAATTATCTAACAATGAGTAACGAAATACAATTCTTATTATATAGTCTTCCCGATGAGGATGGCAAGGTACAGGTGGTCATCAAGGACGAGACCATCTGGTGTACTCAGAAGGCTATGGCACAGCTTTTTGGGGTGGATAAGTCAGGCATTAGTCGCCACATATCCAATATTTTTAAGGAAGACGAACTGCAGCAGGACACGACAGTTGCAAAAATTGCAACCGTCGTAAATAGGGGTATTAGAGGAGAGGTGGAAGAACTGGTTGACTTCTATAATTTGGATATAATTATTGCTGTAGGCTATCGTGTCTCTTCGCCTAAGGCAACTCGTTTCCGCCAATGGGCAACAAAGATACTCAATGAGTATATCAAGAAAGGTTTCGTGATGGACGATGAGCGGCTGAAGCAAGGAATTGCGGTTTTCGGAAAAGACTATTTCCGAGAGTTGCTGGAAAGGGTGCGTTCCATCCGTGCCAGCGAACGTCGCATCTGGCAGCAGATTACCGACATCTATGCCGAGTGCAGCATTGACTACGACAAGAACGCTCCCACCACGCGCGACTTCTATGCCATGATACAGAACCGTTTCCACTATGCCATTACCGGTCAGACAGCTGCGGAGATTATCTACACTAAAGCCGACCATACCAAGGACCACATGGGGTTGACCACATGGAAGAATGCCCCCGACGGACGTGTGTTGAAGTCGGATGTGACAGTCGCCAAGAACTACCTGCCGGAAAAGGAAATACGGCAGTTGGAGCGTGCCGTATCATCCTATTTTGATTACATTGAAAATCAGATTGAGCGACAAAACGCCTTCAATATGGAACAATTTGCTGCAAGTGTCGATAAGTTCCTTACGTTCAACGACTATAAGATTCTTCCCGACAAAGGACGTATTTCTGCTGCACAAGCCAAAGAAAAGGCTGAAAGTGAATATGATATTTTCAACAAGACACAACGTATCGACTCTGACTTCGATAAGCAAATCAAAGGGATGCTGGGGGATATAAAGTAGATTTTCCAATCACTGCTTGGAAAATCTAAAACTGAATTGGGTAAAAGCCTATGTAAATATATAGGCTTATCTATATAAATGCTTATCCATATTTTGCAATCAGTGACTGCAAAATATGGATTTTTTGCTTTTAGTAGAAAATAATTGAGTACCTTTGTATCGTCAAGAAAAGAATTCTATTTATAAAGGAAAAGCAGTATATGAAGATAGTAATCATTAACGGTCCGAATCTGAATTTATTGGGCACGAGGGAACCGGATATTTATGGTAATCAAACTTTGGAAAATATGATGGATTCTCTAAAAAAAGAGTTCCCTCAAGTGGATATCGTTTCTCTGCAAAGTAATGTAGAGGGCGAAATCATCAATTGGCTCCAACAATACGGCTTTAGTGCCGACGGCATAATCATAAACGCAGGCGGATACACCCATACCTCCGTAGCAATAGCAGATGCCGTTGCTGCCATCAAAACCCCGGTGGTGGAGGTGCACATCTCCAACATTCTCGCTCGCGAAGAATTTCGTCACACTTCCCTCATCGCACCACATAGCATCGGTATCATCTCCGGCTTCGGTGCAAAAGGCTACTCTTTAGCTGTCAATTATTTTATTGATAATAACAAACAACAATAGCCGAGCAATCATAGACAACAAACCATAAAAGAGCAACCTTTGTAAAGTAATTAAAAAAATAAGAACAGTGTACCTTATCCCCTTCTCTTAAACAGCAAATAAATATTAAAAGTACTTAAAAACGTCAAAAGTCGGCTAATGCAATTAAACCGAACGAAGATTTCTTCGTCTATGAGGTTGAAAAAAACAAAAACAACACAGATTGATGAACAGACACATCCGTTTATATTCACTGATATGCTTACTGACAATAGCCTCTATCTGTAACAGCATTATGGCAGCTGTAGTAAAGGGTCATATCTCGGACAAAAGAGGTGAAGACCTCGAATTTGTCACCGTTTCTCTCACGCAAAAAGACAACAAATCCATATTCTTAGGTTCCATAACCGACACGATAGGAAACTATATAATAAATAATGTATCGCCGGGCGAATACATTCTTGAAGCATCTTTTATCGGCTATCAATCGTTCGTAACCAATGTAACAGTAACTTCTAACGACCAGAAAATCACAGTAAAAGAGATCACATTAAAAGAAGATGCTCAAATGCTTGAGCAGGTGGAAGTGATAGGACAAGCCAGCCAGATGCGCTTTGATATCGACAAAAAGGTATTCAATGTAGACCAAAACTTGGCTTCAAGCGGTGCCTCTGCTTCCGAAATGCTTCAAAACATCCCTTCTGTAGAGGTCGATAACGAAGGTAACGTTTCGCTCCGTAACAGCAGTAGCGTAGAGGTTTGGATAAACGGCAAACCAAGCGGTCTCACGGAAGATAACCGTGCTCAAATTCTGGAACAAATGCCGGCAGGTAGCATAGAATCGGTAGAGGTGATAACAAACCCTTCTGCTAAATTCAACCCTGAAGGTACTGCCGGTATCATCAACCTCGTACTGAAAAAAGACCGTAACGCCGGTTATTACGGCTCCGTAACCCTCGGCGGTAACATCAACATATACGGCAAACCGGAAGGAAATGTCGGGTTCAACTTCAACTACAACTCATCTAAAGTCGACTTTTATGCAAATATCGGGTTCCGCTTGATGAACAATACAAGCAGAAGCCTTACCGACCGTTATTCCTTTACTCCCGGCACCAATATGCTCGATACCGTTTCATTCCTCAACAACACTACCAAAGGCGACAGAATTGGCGGTGGCTTATTTGCCCGAATGGGTGCCGACTTCCACCTCGACAAGAAAAACACCCTAAGCATCTCACTCATGGGTCACGGCGGTATGAATAAATCGTTGAATTCTACCGACTACACTCAAGTGGCTTGGGCTGCCTTTGACACCACTATCTATAATCGCTCCAACTCTCAAAAAGGTATGCACCCTTCATACGATGTCGGTCTCGACTATTTATACGAAATAGATAGTAAAGGATCGGAAATCCGTGCCGGTATCTCTTATGGCGGTCACCAACGCTCCGGCGATTATTACTACACTCAAACAGTACAAAAAGGCAGTATGCCTGAATACAATCAAATACAACGCTCCAATGGTAAAAACCAACATGCCGAAGCTAAAGTGGATTACACACAAAAATTCGGCACTAATATGAAGTTGGAAGCGGGGCTATATGGTAAATGGGACAACCGTAAATCGCCCTCTCGCACTTGGAACGAGATGCCTGACGGCTCACAAAAACTCGAGCAGTATAACGACTTTAACTACAACGAATGGGTTGGCGCCTTCTACGCCACCTACGGTGCAAAATTCGGCGGTTTCAGCATGTCGGCAGGTCTTAGAACAGAATATACAAACACACAAGTAGCCACTCGTGACGACGAAAACGGCAACTACACATACACTAATCGCCATTATTGGGAGGTATACCCTACCGTTTTCCTCTCTTACGCTTTTAAAAACAACCACGAATTGCAAGCCAACTACACTCGCCGTATAAACCGCCCGCGCGGTCGCCAACTCAACTCGTTCCGTAATACAAGCGACTCAACAAATATCGAATTCGGTAACCCGCTCCTCGACCCTGAAATATCTTCTGCCGTAGAACTGAATTACATCAAAACCTGGGACAATCATGCCCTTAGTGCAAGCATCTACTACCGATTCTCTGACAACGTCATCGAAAGAGTGCGATATTTGGATGCTAACAATGTGATGTACACTACTTTTGAAAATATCTCCAAACGTCAATCTCTTGGAATCGAGCTCGTTTCAAAAAATAAATTATGCAAATGGGTAAACCTGACTACCACCGTAAACGGGTATTACTCTATGATGAACGACGTATATTATGATACCGACCTCGATGGCACTCCGGATTTACTCTACGAAGCACAAAACAACTTCTCTTGGGATATCCGCTTGATGGCAAACTTTATAATGCCTATGAATTTCTCGGCACAGCTCACCGGCGGTTACCGCTCTCCAAGAGTAATGGCACAAGGTACAAGCCGCAGCGACTACTCAATCGACCTCGGTCTTCGCAAGAGCTTCCTCAACCGTACTCTTAACTTGTCGTTCACCGTGCGCGACCTTTTGAACTCTCGCCGTTGGGCAAGTACCACTTACGGTGATAATTTTTGGCAATATTCCGAATTCATCCCTCGCGGCACTACATTCTCTCTTTCTCTTACCTATAATTTCGGAAACATACAAGGAAAGAGAAAATCTACCGACAGAGGCAATAACAACATGAATTCCGGAAGCGACTATGATGATATGGGCGATTCGTATTAAATAAGAATAATAGTGGACAACCACAACTCTTCAACACAATCATTTTCATAACATAATCATTTTAAGTTAGTAACAAACTTTTGAGGAGGAGAATTTTATGTGAATAAACTTCTCCTCTTTTTTTTGTGCGTATTTTTAGACGGAAATAAAAGCCTAAATCGAAGAAAAAATATTACTTTTGTGCACACACAAAACACCAAGAAATGCTGAAAGAATTAATACCCGCAGAATGGCAAGAGCTACTAAACAGCTACTTAAGTAGCAATGACTTCCGTATGTTGGAAAAGAAAATTGCCGACGCTTACGCCACCACCACAGTATATCCGACAGAAAAGAACATCTTCCGTGCATTGGAGCTCACCAAACCAAAAGATGTAAAAGTAGTTATTATCGGGCAAGACCCATATCACGAGCCGGGGCAGGCGCACGGATTGGCTTTTTCAGTACCATATGGTGTAAAGATACCGGGTTCTCTAAACCACATCTTTCAAGAAATAGAAATGGAGCTCGACATAGCCACTCTGCCAACGGGCAACCTTGAACGTTGGGCTACTCAAGGGGTACTACTGCTGAATGCCACACTCACTGTGGAGGCGGGCAAAGCAGATAGCCACCGGAAATTCGGTTGGCAACAATTCACATCCGAGATAATAAAACAGCTGAGCCAACAATACAATAACATCGCATTTATGCTGTGGGGCAACAGCGCTATAAAACTGTCGGATTATATAGATACTTCAAAACATATCATTTATTCATCCACACACCCCTCAGGGCTATCATGGGGTAAAACCTCAAAGCCGGAAAAAATGAAAGGTCACGAGATGATTTACAACCATAGAGGCGTAACAACTCTTACAAAAAATCCTTTCATACGTAATAATTTCGGCAGATTAAATGATAATTCCTTTTGGGGCTCAAATCAATTTGTAGCTGTAAA
>SAMEA3663283__coassemble_826_pt1 | contig 41872 bp, 38 predicted proteins | sample SAMEA3663283__metabat2_low_PE_023 | metagenome-assembled genome bin SAMEA3663283 (sample SAMEA3663283) | pig gut metagenome | biome: pig gut; feature: pig-associated habitat; material: faeces | place: China | collected 2013 | reverse complement strand
GAGTAACGTGCTTTAAACGTATAGGCAAAACCGCCGTTACCGTCGGATTGTATCAACCGATATTGCTTGTCGTAATGATAATCATTGGCATATACCCCGCCTAAAGAGCCATTTATCGCTTTCGCTTGAATATCAATTGGAGAAAAGGCTTGATATGTAAATGAAGAGGTATATGATGAAGCGTTCGGATTTTTACACACAACTACATCTGCATTAGTTGATTGCCCTTTTGTCGGAAGCAAACAAATGCAGAGAATTTGTAATAGTATGTAACATAAATACCTCTTCATCAATATTTTTCTCTTATTATTTTATTTCCATAGGTAACGCCAGCACTCCTATGATGTGATTTTCTACTACTATCTCAACATAGGAAACCGTATTAGGGAATGTACGTACATTAATAGGATTTAATCCCGTCATTGTAGTTATATATCTACCTAAATTATCATATAGGTATAAATTGAATTCTTGATTTTCCGGAAATCCGTCAATAACAATCATTTGATTAACAGTGTCATAAAATATGTCGGCATTAGAATTGTTTTGTGCTTGTTTGGATTCTTCAAAAGTAAATGAGCTCTCATTTACAATTTTTCCTTTAAATTGAAAATGTATGATTGTATCCGTTGTATTTATTGAAAAATAGCATTGATTATCAGGTAAAATACTATCAGGAATGATAAGTTGCTCTGTTCCATTAGTTTTCAAAATCATTTGAATAGAATCTACATCTTCGTCAAATGCAGCTAATTGTAAAACAACCATAATATTATTTGGCTGAGAAGTAAAACGTCGCAAACGCCATTCTCGTTGCAGAATGTAATCATTATCAAAATCTTTTTGCCAATAAAGAGGGGCATCATTATCACCAAATAAAACATATTCATTTGGCAATAATGTATCAGATTGAATATATAATAACGAATCTTCTTTACTATGAGAAATTAAATTAAACCAACCGAGAATGGTATCATGTCCTATTCCCATCACACGATGATAATATTCTTCATCATAAATAGGATGCCATAATGTATCTGCCGTTGAAGAAATATACGGAGCATAATCCAACGTAACTCCGTATTTTAAAGCAAGATAAGATTGAAAAGCATTGGCAGTTAATTTAGGAACATTACCTTTAAAATAGGCAAATTCTTCCATTTCTATTTTTGAATGCAGAGTATCTACAGCCATACTATCTGTATATACGTACTGCTCTCCAAGGCTGAGTTTGTATTGTTTGTTAATATCGAGAATTATTCCTCTGTGATAAGAAAAAATACACCATTTTGAAAAATCTCGAGCATTGTTAGAACGAATTGTTCCGGTTTTAGTAGAATAAATACCATTTGTTAGAACTGCAACTGCAACCGTGTCACTTTCTTTAAAACTCCACAAGCATTCCGACTCATTATTAGTACTACGCACTACGGAAAATATAGTATATTCGTCCGTCCATAATACGCTATCTTCTTGTGGTATAACGATTAATGAATCCGGTCGGTACCATATTTCCGGTGCCGTTTTTGCATATAATACAAAAGCACTTATGTATAATAGAACCCCTAATGTTAGTGCGATTTTATTCATTGACAATGCAATAATGACTTAAGATAATTTATGTCAATATTTTCGTCAGCAAAATTAATCAATATAAGTATAATACGCAAGTATTCTATTCAATTTTATCTTTTACTCTCAAAAGGACAACATCAAAATAAATTCAACACAATCAAATCACACATAACTTATATGCAAGGCTGAAAAGAAAAAATGAATTTAAAATTATTGTGTAAACAAATAAAAATTCTTACCTTTGTATATGTTAAAACCTAAAGCAATATAGATTTCTTATCGAGATATAAGCAAGGTTAAATTGCATATTAAATAAAAAATTAATAATAAATCAACACAAAAATATATGACAACATTAATTAAGAACATTGGACGACTCATACAAACCGAGAACGAGATTCGTCCTTACGTAGCAGGTGAATCTATGAATGTTTTGCCTGAAATAGAAAATGCTTTTTTATTGATAGAAGATGAAGTAATAAAATCTTTCGGCAAGATGGAAAATGCGCCATCAACAGCAGATGAAGTTATTGATGTAAAAGGCAGATATGTACTTCCATCTTTTTGTGACGGTCACACACATATTGTATATGCCGGAAGTCGCGAACACGAATTCATCGACAAAATAAACGGTTTAAGTTACGAAGAAATAGCAAAACGCGGTGGTGGTATATTAAATTCCGCCGAACGCCTCCACAATACATCCGAAGACGAGCTCTACGAGCAAGCTTTAATGCGTGTAAACGAAATGATTGCTTTCGGAACAGGAGCTGCAGACATCAAATCAGGCTATGGACTTTCTGTTGAAGACGAGCTTAAAATGCTGAGAGTAATCAAACGCCTTAAAGAGACAACACCACTCACGATACGTGCCAACTTTTTAGGAGCTCATGCTGTTCCTGCCAAATACAAAAATAATCAAACCGCATACGTCGACCTTATTTGTAATGAGATGATACCGGCTGTTGCAGCAGAAGGACTTGCCGAATTTATAGATGTATTCTGTGACAAAGGTTTCTTCACCGTAGAAGAAACAGCTCGCATGCTGGAAGTAGGTGCAAAATATGGTATGCGTCCTAAAATCCATGCCAATGAGCTTGATGTATCCGGCGGAGTACAAGTTGGCGTAAAATACGGAGCTCTGTCCGTTGACCACTTGGAAAGAACTACCGAAGCGGAAATCGAAGCTCTTCGCGGCACTTATACTATTCCTACATTTTTACCAGGTACGTCATTCTTCTTAGGTCTGCCATACGGAAACGCAAAAGGATATATCCAAGCCGGTCTGCCGGTAGCGTTGGCATCTGATTACAACCCGGGGTCTACCCCAAGTGGCAATATGAAATTCGTTATCTCGTTGGCTTGCATCAATATGCGACTCACTCCTGCCCAAGCTATTAACGCCACCACAATAAACGGTGCGGCAGCCCTTGATTTAGCAAAGACACATGGCTCTATTGCCATTGGCAAAAAAGCCAACTTCTTTATTACCAAACATATCCCTTCTATCGACTTTATCCCTTATGCCTACACTACCGACATCATTGATGCTGTAGCTCTTAACGGAAAATTTATTATTAATAAAATGTAAACATTATGTGTCTACAAAAAGAAATGGAACAATTGCTGTGCAATCAACTATCTGTATGGGAAACAGCAAGAAACAATTACTCCAATTTAAGCAAAGTAAAAATTAAGACTTTCGACTTTGAAGATTTTCAAGTCAAAGTGCAATTCAATCCGGCAAGGATAGTATCGTCCGGAGCAAAGACCGATACAAAATCCATTGCCGAACGCAAATGTTTCCTTTGCTCAGACAATCGTCCTGCAGTTCAAGAAGGAATAACACAAGGAGATTACACCGTACTGATAAACCCGTTTCCGATATTCAACAAGCATTTTACCATTCCTTTTAACCGACATATTCCACAACATATCACTTGGCAAAACGATAGAGGTGAAATGCCATATTTCTACGATTTTGCCAAATTTGCAGAGAGTATGCCCGACTACGTGGTCTTCTACAACGGACCACGTTGCGGGGCTTCTGCTCCCGACCACTTTCACTTCCAAGCCGGAAACGCCGATTTTTTACCTCTGACAAGCGACTATTTTCGCTTGAAAGAGATGAGTAAAACCACAATCATCAAGCAAGAAAATAATTGGATTATCCGCAAGCCAAACAATTATCTTCGTACCGTTTATTGCATCGAAAGCAACTCTATAGATGGTTTGTATCAAGGCTTTTGCACTATTTTCGACAAGTCAAAAGCAAACAATAATTACCTCTGCGAGCCGATGATGAACTTAGTTTGTAAATATCAAGAGGGTAAATTACACCTTTTCGTCATTCCTCGCAAAGCGTTCCGCCCTTGGCAATATACGGCAGAATCAGACAAAGCACTTCTCATTTCTCCTGCCACAGTAGAGATGAGCGGACTTTTCATAACACCGATAGAAGCTCATTTCGACAGAATTACAAAAGACGACGTCATTGATATTTTTAATCAAACCTCTTCAGAAAATCTGATTTGGAAATAATATTTTTATTATGGGCATTGAAAGAAAAAAGAAAAACATTTTTGAAGTTTCGGAAGGAGAAAAATTTTTCGTTCCAAAATTTGAAGACTTTGTAAAACAAGACCCTCCCAAATTAGAAAAAGAGATGGTACAACTACCGCCTAAATGCGATAAAGAACCAATTATCAATGTAGGCATTATGGAAACGAACAAAGTAGATGTTTCGTTTAATTCCGAATACATATGTCTCGAAATTCCAAATATCGTATTTTACGGCTCTTACTCCTTTGCTATGGATGGAGACAAAATAGTCTTTGAAGAAAATCACTATTCCGACCTCCACTTTGTATTTAAAATCGACAATAAAATCATCAGCAATACCTTCACAATAGATAATGTAATGATAGGTATCGGTTTTCACTGGCAAAGATTAGAAAAACAGACTTTTGAAGGCAACCTAACCCTCAAAAGTAACAACAGAAAAATATTAATAATCAACAACATAAGCACAGAAGATTATTTATACTCCGTAATATCAAGCGAGATGAGTGCTACTGCCGGCATCGAGTTACTTAAAGCCCATGCCATAATATCTCGCTCTTGGCTTCTAAAGCCTATCTTAGAAAAACAATTCACTACCTACTCCATTTGCGAAAACATTACAGCAGAGGAGACTACACGATGGTACGAACGCGACTCTCATTCTCTCTTCGACGTATGTGCCGACGATCATTGTCAGCGATATCAAGGCATTTCACGAGCTCAGAACGAAAATGTACGGATTGCAATAGAAGCGACACGAGGTGTTGTACTCACGAGTGAAGGCACTATTTGCGATGCACGATTCAGTAAATCATGCGGTGGCGTCAGTGAATTATTTTCGTCTTGCTGGGATAATAAAGATGAAAAGTATTTACAACCGATAGTAGACTCGGAAACGAAGACAACTATACCCGACTTAACCATAGAAGAAAATGCCGAAAAATGGATTCGCTCAGAGCAAGACTCTTTTTGCAACACCAAAGATGTAGAGATATTATCTTCCATCCTAAATAATTACGACCAAGAGACTACCGACTTCTATCGATGGAAAGTAGAATATACTACAGAAGAGCTATCGGAACTTATATCAAAGCGCTCCGGCATTGACTTTGGTACTATAACAGACCTGACACCACTGCAAAGGGGACCATCCGGCAGAATTACACGTCTGAAAATAACAGGAACAAAGCGCACACATATAGTAGGTAAAGAGCTGGAAATAAGGAAATGGCTCTCTACGTCACACCTCTACAGCTCCGCCTTCGTAGTAGATAAAACCGAGGAAGGCTTTATCTTAACGGGGGCAGGATGGGGTCATGGTGTGGGGCTTTGCCAAATAGGTGCTGCCGTAATGGCTGCTAAAGGCTATAAATACGACACTATTTTGCAGCACTATTTCAATAATTCGGAACTTACCAAACTCTATTAATAAACAAATACCTAATAAAATGAGACCTAAAAACATATCACCGTTGGCATGGATTCCGACCCTCTATTTTGCACAAGGAATACCTTATTTCATAGTAAATAACATCAGTGTATTAATGCTTGCAAAGATGGGAGTACCAAACGGACAAATGGCACTATTTACCAGTCTGCTCTACCTTCCATGGATGATAAAACCACTTTGGAGCCCATTTGTAGATATTCTAAAAACAAAACGTTGGTGGATTATCTCCATGCAAATACTTATGTCGGTAGCCTTCATACTGCTTTGGCTGACTATCCCAACACCGGATGCGGCTACAATAGTTTCGGGAGAAACACCGATAAGTATGTTCACAATTACACTATTATTATTTGTAATCACAGCATTTGCAAGTGCTACGCACGACATAGCGGCAGATGGATTCTATATGATAGCCCTCAATCAAAACCAACAAGCTGCATGGGTAGGCTGGCGAAGTACTTTTTACAGACTCTCAAGTATTTTCGGACAAGGCGTTCTGGTTTGGATAGCAGGTACAATAGAAAACAGAACTGAGAATATACCATTATCGTGGAAAATTACCCTCTTAGTAACGGCAATACTATTTTCGATAGTATCTCTTTACCACACATTCATCATGCCAAGGCCGAAAGGCGATACCTCTGTACTAAATGAAACAAGTACAGAAAACAAACATCAAAAGATTAGCTTTAAAAGTATCATTACAGAATTCGGACGCACTTTTTTGACATATTTCACCAAACAGGGCGTTATACTTGCCATTGTATTTATGCTACTATACCGACTGCCGGAAGCGTTCTTAATAAAGATGTGTACGCCGTTTCTTGTGGCATCTAAAGAAGTAGGCGGACTTGGACTATCTACACAAGATGTAGGATGGATTTACGGAGGGGTAGGAGTATTTTTCCTAACTATAGGAGGTATACTCGGTGGTACATTTTCTTCGAAATTAGGACTAAAAAAATCGCTGTGGGTGATGGCTGGATTTATGACACTACCATGTGCTACATTCGTCTACCTATCTATGTTCCAACCAACAAATATAATAGCCATTTGTGCATCCTTAGCTATTGAGCAATTCGGCTACGGATTTGGTTTTACAGCATATATGCTCTATATGATGTACTTCAGCGAAGGCGAACACAAAACGTCGCATTACGCAATTTGTACCGCCTTTATGGCAGCAAGTATGTTATTACCAGGTATGGTAGCCGGATATATACAAGAAGCAATTGGCTATAAATACTTCTTTATTATGGTAATGGTTTGCTGTATAGCCACATTATTAGTAACTTATTTAGTGGATAGAAAAATAGACCCTAAATACGGAATTAAAGAAAAAAACCAACAATAGCACCACAAACAAAGTGACACACAAAGAGTTAGCATAGCACAACAAAATTTTTACATTACTTTTGTCTATATCAAAAAAAATGTCTAACTTTGCAAGCCAAATTAGAAGAATAATAAACAACTAAAAAATACTGAGTAGCAATGAAAAGAACATTTCAACCCTCTAACAGAAAGAGAAAAAACAAACACGGTTTCCGTGAAAGAATGTCTACTGCAAACGGTCGTCGTGTATTAGCTTCACGTCGCGCTCATGGTCGTAAAAAACTCACTGTTTCAGACGAATATTGCAAAAAAGCATAATTCTCTTTTTAAAGATACATAAGGGGCTACTTTATCATAATAAAGTAGCCCCTTATGTTTTTATATGTATATTTATTTTACCATAAGAGCACGAAAAACAAAGAGTACGAACTGATATAAACAAAAAAAGAGAAACTCCTTGAGCTTCTCTTTATTCTCTTCAATAGATGAATAGATTATTCAGCAACTACTTCTTCTACTGGAGCTACTGTAGAATCAACAACTTCTTCTTCAACTGCTGGTTCTTCTACTACAACTTCTTCTACTACTGGAGCTTCTTCAGCTGTTTCTTCAGTTTCAGCTTTACTACCACAAGATGCAAAAGCTACAGCTGTAGCTACAGCAAGGAATAATACTAATTTTTTCATCGTTTATAAATAATTAAGTTTGACAAACATTTAAATCGATGCAAAGGTATACAATATTTTTGAAGTAGATGCGTTATACTAAAATATTTTTTTAAAAAATTTCATACCAATAAATTGCTCTGAAAATCAATAGGTTAAGAAATGTCATCATTAGTATTTTTACAATTTTTGGAGAAATTATAACTGATTTTCGCTATATTTATATAACGCATAACATCAAAAAAAAGCGTAATTACATGATTCTACTATGCAATCTTTGCTTTGCAAGTAGCTCATATTCTGTATTTGGCATACCATAATTTGCATATGGATAGATAGAAATACCGCCACGTGGTGTAAAAATGCCGGTCACTTCTATATATTTAGGGTCCATCAAATTAATAAGGTCATTCATTATTATATTTACGCAATCTTCGTGAAAAGCACCATGAGAGCGAAAACTAAAAAGGTAAATTTTAAGACTTTTACTCTCCACCATTTTCACATTAGGGATATAAGAAATTTTGATTTCGGCAAAATCCGGCTGTCCCGTAATAGGACAAAGGCTGGTAAATTCCGGACAGTTAAATTGCACCCAATAATCGCGTCCTTGATGCTTATTTTCAAATGTTTCTAAAACTTCCGGTGCATAATTTTGCTTATACTCGGTTTTACGACCTAATAATGTCAAATTATCTGTTTGCATACTATACTCCTCTTTCGTTAGGGTTCCAAATAAATTTATGTATTTGCAATTGTAAATGCGCTTGATTAAATAAATCGGTATTATTTTTCATCAAATCCACGAGTTTCTCGGCAGGATACATCCCCCATACAACACCCAAATACACTTGAGGCATCGGGATTTGCTCTTTAAGATAATACGATTGTATTTCGGTTAGTGAATCAACTACCACATGGGCATCTTCATCAGAACCTACAACGTATTTGATAACATCACAGTTGGATAACATGCGGTAATTATTAATTATCATTTTCTTCTCCATTCCGGAAGAAGGCAATTTATAGTCGATAGTAAAAAAGAGTTGCTCTCCGGTATAACGATTGACGAATGGGGATATATCTACAGCTCCGTTTGTTTCTATGTTAACCTGATAGCCGTTTTCAACTAAAGCATCAATAAGGATGTTAACATTTTTCGACAATAGAGGCTCTCCACCAGTGATAGTAACTGCCTTGACGTCGACACGCAATGATGACAATATTTCTATTAATGACATTTGCGTATAGCAGAAATCATTGGAAGTTGTATCCCATGAATAAGCTGTATCGCAGTACGAGCATTTCAAATTACAGCCTGCCAAACGAATAAATTGAGCGAGAATACCGGCTCGTTTTCCCTCTCCTTCTATACTACAAAATATTTCAACAACATTAAATTTCATTTAATATACGAGGCAATATTATTCATACTCTCTTGTACGTCTACCCTATAACAATACGGTTGCAATAAATTACAGAAATACTCTGCCATAAGTTCGGCAGTAGGGTTAAAAGGCAACACATCGTTAAGCACTTTATGGTCGAGAGGCTCAACAATGATTTTCTTTATTTCTGTAAAATCCATAATCATACCGTTCTTATTCAATTTATCGGCTCGCAAATAGATATCTACAATCCAATTATGGCCGTGAAGGGCAGTACATTTTGAATCGTAATCGAGGCAGAGGCGGTGAGCAGCACTTATCTCCACTCTTTTTTTAATTTCAAACATAAGGCTTTTTTATTTTTTTGTAGACAAGAATTGTTCTAAACCGTGACGACGAAGTTTACAAGCCGGGCAATGACCGCAACCATCCCCTACAATACCGTTGTAACAAGTTAAGGTTTCGTTACGTACGATGTCGAAAACACCGAGATTGTATGCCATTTCCCAGGTTTGAGCTTTATCAAGCCACATTAAAGGAGTATGCAACACGAATTGATGCTCGAGAGCCAAATTAAGGGTAACATTTAGGCTTCTAATAAAGGAATCTCTACAATCGGGATAGCCCGAGAAGTCGGTTTGCGACACCCCGGTAATAATATTATCACAGTCATGCTCCATTGCATAAACAGCTGCTATAGAAAGGAAAAACAGATTTCTACCCGGCACAAAAGTGTTCGGTGGCGTATCTGCCGGTTTTTCTTGATCCATAATTATAGAGCTATCCGTAAGCGAATTTTTACTTAAAGAAGCAATAAAAGGTATGTGCATCACCTCAAAAGGCACATCGGCTTTAGCAGCTATTTTACGAGCTATTTCAACCTCATTTTCATGTTTTTGTCCATAAACGAACGACAAAGCAAGCACTTTATCGAATTTCTTCAATGCCCAAAACAAACAAGTTGTAGAATCTTGCCCTCCGCTAAATACTACTTCTGCATTATTATTCATAAGATATAGAGATTATCATAAATTGGAATACACATTGATTCCATAAAAAAAATTTCTTGTTTTTTACGTGGTTGACCAAGCACACGGCCAGTATCAGAGAGACCCTCTGAACTAGAAGCATCTTAAAATCAATGATTTATGAATTATTAGTTTAAATTCAACTATTCATAAATCTACGTTGCAAAGATAATACAAATATTACAATTGCACAACAACAAAAAAAATACCGAACGATAATATACTATTTAATAATTGAAAGGATGATTATAAACCCTTTCGTGTAGAGTATCAATTACCATTTGTGCGTTTTCGGAAAGGATATCACCGTACTGCATAAGGTCGAGATGTAAAGATTTGAGACCTTCGGCATAAGGAGGTTGAATATAAGGCACATCACTTATAGTAAAACCTAAACGGTTATAGAAACGGACTCTTTGGATTCGTGTAATTTTCTCGAAACCGGGTACATCTTCATCTACTTTCTCCACCTCTAATACAACCGGTAGCTCTTCATGTCTTTTCTCCAAAAATTTATTCATCACCTGAGATCCAAAACCATGAGCTTTAAAGCGCGGGTGAACAGCTATATACTCTACATAATAGAAATCGGCAAACGACCAATAGACTAATATAGCGATAACTACACCTCTTTCATTATAAACGGCTATAAAATGGTAAAAATCTTTACCCAACAATTTTTCTACATCCTCTACTCTTCTGCGTTCGTCAACGGGGAATGAGTTAATATAAATTTCGAGGGCAGGCACAAAAAGTGCGTTAGACGAATCTGTTATTCTGTGAAAAGTAATCATAAATAAAAAAAAGGCTGCCTTGCAAGCAAGGCAGCCGTTACTATTAAGAACTAAATTATTTTTCTATAAATGCGATAGTATCATTTTTAGCAACACGAGCGCCTTGTTCTTTTGTAGCTTCAACAATTACACCATCAAAAGGAGCGTAAACAATTTCGAGGTTAAAGCTTGTTTGAATTGCGCAGAGGTAATCTCCTTTCTTATAAACTTTGCCAGGAGCAGGAGCATAAGATTGATCTTCGAAATCGAATTCCCATAAGAGTTTACCGGCAACAGGAGCGACAACAGGTTCTGCATTAGGGTGACGTAATTGACGGAGGTCTGGAATTACAGAAACGCCTGCTGCTTTAAATTTAGCTGCCATCTTCTCTTCCAATTCACGGTTGAAACGACGTTTAGCTTCACCTGATTTATATTCACGATATTGTTTTTCGTGCATTGCAAACTCAAAGAGCTCTTCATCGTCTTGACCGAAGTCCCAACCGAGTTCTTTCATACGGCCTCTATACTCAGGGAGTACATCAGGATAATTATCTTGAGGATTTCCTGTAAAGAATTCTTTACCTTGAGCTTTAGCGAGTTCGATGATTTCCGGATCTAGTTTACCAGGTAATTTACCTGCTTTACCAAGAATCATACCCCAAGTATTGTTATCAATCATAGTCCAACGACCTTGACCTTTACTCATAGCCAATACATTCATAAGGGCTACATTCTTCACATATTGAGAGAATGGAGTAACGAGAGGTGGGTTACCAAGTTTAGGCCAGATATATTTAACTTCATCGAAGAGTTGAACAAGAAGTTCGTCTTCTGTAAGTTCAGCTTTACCTTGAGCTTTAAGACCGGCATTGATAACGGCGTGAACACCTTTAAGGTCAGCCATCAAAGAGCCCATCATACCGCCAGGGAGACCGCAACCAACGAGGAGTGAAGACATAAATCTGTTACGAGGGTCGATGAAATATCCAAGGAAATCGTCGATAAAGCTTTGAGTAAGACGACGAGCTTCCATATAGGCTTTCATATTGATATCAGGAACGCTGAATCCTGCCTCTTTAAACATTTGTTGGATAGTAATAACATCCGGGTGAACCATACCCCAAGAGAGTGGTTCGATAGCAACGTCAAATACATCACCACCTGCTTTTGCTATTTCGAGCATAGAAGCAACTGAGAAACCCGGGCCTGTATGACCGTGATATTGAACAATAATATTAGGATATTTTGTTTTGATGTATTTAACGATTTCACCCAACATTGTAGGACGACCGATACCTGCCATATCTTTCAAGCAGATTTCTTGAGCGCCTGCCTCTACGAGTTGGTCTGCCATATTCATATAATATTTGGCGTTATGCACTTGTGAATAGGTAATACACATAGTAGCTTGAGCGGTCATACCGGCTTCTTTTGCCCATTTAATAGAAGCAGCGATATTACGAACGTCATTAAGACCGCAGAAGATACGAGTGATATCAACACCTTGAGCATGTTTTACTTTGTACATAAGCTGGCGAACGTCGGCAGGAACTGGGTCCATACGCAATGCATTAAGACCACGATCCAACATATGAGTCTTAATACCAGCCTCGTTAAAAGGCTTTGTGAACGTACGCACTGCAAGGTTTGGGTTTTCGCCATAAAGCAAGTTCACTTGCTCAGAAGCACCACCATTTGTCTCTACACGTGCAAAGCATCCCATATCAATAATTACAGGAGCTATTTTTGCCAATTGATCTTTACGAGGAACATACTTACCAGATGATTGCCACATATCGCGGTAAACCAAACTGAACTGAATTTCTCTTCCCATGTCTTTTTATTTTATTAGATTTAATTATTAGATTTTCTTACTTTTTACGCTTCAAAAAAAGCTTTTCTTTTAGGCCGTAAATATCGGAATTTTTTCTGAATATTCAAAATCGAAATGTAATTTTTTCGGCATTATTTTCAAGAAACTCCGGAGAATTTCTTCGTTGATATTTTTTATAAAATAAAGAAGATTTAATAAACAAATATAAGAAATTTATCCTCTTTATGTTCGATTTTATCCTAATTGAAATTTCCTCACTCCCCATCACCTATTTTTTTGAATCCAATAAAGGGATGTTTCCGTCAAAAAAAATCCGTTTTTAAAGAATTTCCAATTTTTAATTCAAGAAATTTTTCCGTATTTATTGAAATGAGGTTGCATTTTAGAGTTTTTACTGCAAACTGAAAGTATGCCGTAAAACATGTTTTTCATCATAAACCTCCGCTCTTACCTTTCCGTTTTCTATAAGCAGTAAAGTGTAATATCTACCACCATTATCTTCCTCATAATTTTTAGCGGAGAAATTGGTAATTATCTGTGGTATATCTTCATCAATTTCCTTTATATCAACCGTATGCTCGTGTGCCGCCATCACTAAATCGGCATTAATATCGTTGAAAACGTTGCCCATGCAGAGTTTCATTCTAATATCTCTAAATTGTGATATTGCGGACTTCATAGGATGGTGCATAAGGATTATTATGTTTTCGGCACTATCGTCAGAGTTGTCGTCGGAATCGAGGAGCCATTTCTTTTGCTTATATAATGTTGACAACGGCTCATTAGTATCCATTATAAAGAATGACGTATTGCCTATTTTCAATTGCATAACAGCATATTCAGGGATACTATCGTCATGCAAATAAGAAGGGAATACGCAAAAAAATCTTTCATCGATATGCTTGTTAACCCCTTTGATATAATCGTGATTCCCCGGCACAGACAGCATCGGAACAGTAGGTGTAATAGCCCTAAAATCTTGAAAATAACGCTCCCAATACTGTTGATGCGGGCGTTCTACAAGGTCTCCGAGTTGCAAAACGGCATCTATTTTATGTCTATTAAACATAGAATTCAATAAGGTATCGGTACCTGAATATTGTTTATCTTGCACATCTGCAATAATGAGAATCGAAACCGAATCGACATCGGGTATTTCTGTTTCATACCAGCAAGACATAGTATCACCTGCTACGATAGAGTACTTCCAACGACCGGGACTTAGATTTGCTTTAGTATAAAAATAGCAAGCCTCGCCACCTGCCGATTGAATATATCGATAATTTGCTTTTACAAAAATGGAATTATCCAAAGCGGATGTATCACTTTCGAATTCGGAATCTATTATGGTAGCCACAGCGGCTATAGCATTATTATTCATTACTACCGAATCGGATATCGGCATCCAAATTACTCCATAGTCATCAAGATTCACTTTTGCGCTATCTAACACTATCGATTGCCACGACACGAATCTATCGTTAAAATCATCACCTAAAGAAAGTTGAATATGAGCTATTTTACTACTTACGGTATAAGAAGGTTCCGGTGCGTTATGAAACCACACATTCCATCTTAAAACACATATTACAATTACGGTCAGTAAAACAATGGCAGCGAGAATAAGTAAAATTTTCTTCTTCATAAACAATTTATATCTATCAATATTATTCAAAAAAAGGTGTATATCATCAGACATACACCTTTTATTATAGAGGATAGTAAAAAATTATTCTTCAGTATCTTCTTTTTTCTCCTCAAAATCGGTGTTACCGGATTGAACAAGGAGGTTATACCATTGAATTAACTTTTTAATATCAGAATTATGAACTCTATCTCTATCGAAATCCGGCAAAATTTGAGCGAAATAATCTCGCAATACAGAGCCATCGGCTTTTGGGTCGCAAGACGCAACAGCACCTTTCTCAAATTCTTGCATTGTTTTAAGCACTTGACGAAGAGGCACTTCATCTGTTTCGGTGTACATTGCCACATCGGCAAGAGCAACAACTCTATCTCTTGGGTAAGATGGGAAACGTTTTCCATCTACTAATGATTCTACTATTAATATCGAGTTATTACGAGATATTAATTTAAACAAACCGGGTTTTCCGGAGATTGACAATATAGTTCTTAGCATAAATAGATTATATTTTTATTTTCCACCCATATCAACAACAGTAAGCTCGCCACTATAAGTTACGTTAAATGTAGATCCTTTCTTTGATTTAGCGTTAAGGGTAACAGAATTATCTTTAATAGAAAGCAAACCTGTAGTTAAATAATAAGATATAGAGAAGTAAGCTGTAGATTTTTCGAAATCCGTATTAACAAAGCAACCGGTATCAAAGCCATTTTCAAATCCGTGACTTGCCTCAGCAACACCTTCTTTAAGAGAGGCAGACAAAGGATAATCACCGGTAGGAATAGTTCCGTCAGGATTTGCATAGAAGTTGAGCCATACACGGTTTGATACTCCATCATAGAGCACTAATTGATATTGATAAGCACCAACTTCAGAAGATCTACCAAGGTTATAGAATTGGATTACTTCGTTACAAGTAATATTGAATGTACTTACTTGATCAGGCTCATATCGGAAGTCGCCATCAACAGGAGGATTTACAGCACCTGTTTCGTCTGTAATATTAAGCGGACCATTGTAAGTATAAGTAACTTCTGTACCATCCAATTTAGTAATTTGTACTTCTATATGTGCAGCCTCTTTTGTACCGCTAACAACAACCATACCATCGACACACAATTCCACGTCAAGTACTTTATTAGTAACTGTAGTAACATAAGAACCAAGATAAGTTACATCCAATTTTCCTGCGATAGCTTGATTTGCGCTACCATCTGTAGCAGCAATGAAAGGATAATTACCAACTTCCGGCATATCGTTTGCTCCATTTGGAGAGAGCAATTCAATATGTACTATTGTACCGTCGTTAGCATAATTTGTTGTACCATCCCACTCTACATTTCCTATTCTAAAATTCAGAACGTAATGGTGTGCTCCCCAATCTTTATAGCCATCGTAAGAAGCATTATAAAATGTAACATCATAAGATTCGGATTCACCGCCTCCACAAGAGACCATTCCGAACATAACAAAAGCAACGAGTGCTACTAATGCAAATAAATTCTTTTTCATATGTATTATTAATTAAAAGTTATTCGAGATGCAAAGGTAATGAAATATTGTAATGCTACCAAATTATTTACACAAAAAAAAACACCCCTACTCTCAAAGGGGCTACTATAAAATTAGCTATAAATGATATACTCCATCTATGAAAAAATTTCATAGATGGAGTATGTTAAAAGTATTTATATATAATTATAACAAATACCATAAAAATTATTCAACAGTTCCCTGACAATACCACTTTACATTGTCATCATCTGTAAATTCGGTAATCCCGATACCATTAACGCATTTTGAATGAACAGACCCATCTTCGTTATAAATTATCATTTCGTCCATAAACCATGCATTAATTTCTTCAATTGTGGACTCTTCAGATTTCAGACTCAAATAATTATCCATAATACATATTACCGGAACTCCTTTTTTATAGGGAATATAATCAGAATGAACTTCTACTCCGGATCCAAAAGTTCCTTTATTAGGATAATATAAACACACACCAAAAGCCCAAGAATTAGATCCATATTTTTCCATATTAGTATAATATTGCACTTTATCATCACACAATTCTTCCGTACATCCAATTTCTTTTACTGTAAGAATAAGAGAATCGTCTGTAGAATTTGTAAACAATAACTGCTGATCTTTTTGATAAGGGAAATAATTACATAAATAGTCTGTATCAAGAAGATCTGATAAAGTTTCTATAATAGGCTCCCTATTATATATACAACTTACAAACACTTGCATAACAAAACAAAAAAGAGTGACATAGAATATTTTCCTTTTCATAACAAACAATTTTTAATGTGAAACTACAAATTTATAATGAGTAATACCTTTATTATTAGAAACAACAGCAAAATAAATACCGACCGGTAAAAAAGAAATATCAATCCGGTTATCATTTACAACTTGATATTGAAATATTAATTTACCTATACTATCATAAATATAAACAATATCATCTGTTTTACAGCCGTCCAAACTTAATTGATTTTCAAAATATAAGACACTAATATCTTCTGATTGTTGTCGAGGAGTAGAATATAATATTACTTGAGGTGTTCCAAATATATACTGAGAAGGATCACCAAACAAACCGTATTTTTCCACTTGACGTCTACGACGAGATACTTTTGCTGACTTAAAATACAATCCGGCACCATTTTGAATCCATCTTCCGATAGAAATATTCTCGAATGATAATTTTTTAAATATAGTGCTGGCGAGATATTCATTCTCATCTGTATAAGAAATACATACTGAACCATAATGGGCAACGCCACCACTATTTTGATATTTTCTAACCCATTGTTTACCAAATGTAGAAGAATATGATGGATTTTGATAATGAGTTAAACAGGCGAAAGAAAAAGCGATTGGCGGAATATCAACATAAGAAAAATCATTCAAACTTGAATAATCAAGATTTAATGGTTTGCCTAATGAATAATTATTCCCATGTCCGGAATACACAAACATCCACAAATTATTCAACATAGCACTTTTCAATGAATCTTGTAAAGAACTTGTTTTGTTTTCATAATCTACTCCTTTATATATAGAAGTATTGGAAAAACCATTATTCTGCAAATGATTGTTCACCTTTTGAATCAATCGATAAGCTAATGCATCAAAACAAGGATATTGTACAGGTCGATCTATTCCGGAAACCAGAAAGGATTTTAATGTAGATTTATTAATTGATTTAATATTTTTATCATAATCTATTATTTTATCTATAATGTTACTTACTTGAGCCTCTGTAGTAACGGGCCATCGGCCATAAGCCAATTCCGGAAATAAATCATCTTCATCTTTCAAATCAGCTTCTTCCAAACATCCATAATATAAATCCGTTAAAGGATCAAATAATTCATTTGGTGTCCCTTTTGAATAAGGTATTATATTCTCATCACCAACCAATATTAAATATTTAGGAGTAACATCTGAAAACAAATACCTACTTCGAATAAAAGTACGAACAACTTCAGGATCCAAATGTGTTGTGTTAAAAAAATCTTTAATATAATCTAAAGTTACCACATCAACCGTATACCCATTGCTAACTCGATAATTTACATATTTACTTAATGCATCAATAAACTGATTACCTGTTATTATTAATATCTTCCCTAAATTAGGCTGAAAATCAGGAGGAAGCATCCAATTTGCCAAGGCAACATCGTAAATTGTACGTCCGTCTACCAACTGATCATTTGGTATTGATGGTAAAAATGGTGAATTAATAGGAATATTAAAATTCAAAGACTTAATAATTCTGACTATTCCTCGCACCGGATCATATTGTATAGGATTTATATTAATACTAAAACCGGTTGTTGAAAAAGCTTTAAAGGGTTTACTAATTTGAATATAATTTTCCAACGAGGAAGTATGTGTTGAATAATATACCGAATCTAAGCAAAATCCTCGGTCTTCTATGTCAACATCTTCTTCTTGATAATTTGGTATGGGCTGATATGGTAAATATAATTTATTCACGGAATAATCTATATATTCAACTTGAAAATCAAGCAACTCGATATCACCTTCATACATTGAATCCGGAATCTGTAACATTAATAATTTTGTAGGTAATACCGGCCTTCCCTCTTCATTAACAATATCACAATAGTCAATACCCGGAAAAGAAAACAAAACATATTGATTGTCTAAGGTATCTATAACAATTTGATTAACAGATACTGTATCAAGTTGAAATGAAATAGAATAATAATTAGAATGTGGTGTTATTGAAAACAAGGAATCGATAATAATTTCATTACCGAAATCATTATCGGTTGCATGCAATTCTTGACTAAATAGCATTATACTACTTAGCAATACTACTATAATTAATTTAATATTATTCATATATTCAATATTTTAAAATTCAAAATCAAACTATTAAATAAAATAATGAGCTACAACACAGATAATCTACGATTTAATTATATTTTACTAATAAAAATATAATATGTTATATCACTCTATCATCGGGGTTGGTTATAAAAAAACTAATTACCAACCCCTTATTATATACAAGAGAAAAGCCACATTTAATAAATATAATAAGAATCTCATAACAATTAAAGACAACAAAATTTCACATCGCAAATATACAAATAATATCTTAAAACAAAAATTTTTCCAAACAATATTACCCTCCTACTCTCAAAGGGGCTACAGCAAAATTAGTAACAAAAATTAAAGCATAGTACAACCGAGGAAAAAACGCAAAAAAAATGCCACCCTTAAAAAGCGGGTGGCATTGAATATATAAAATTAAGCATTTACGGAAGGTAACCAACGAACATAACAGAAATTCATTCTGTGAGGCAAATCTGTATTATTTGGGAACATTCTGAATCCCATGCGGAACAAACCGCTTTGTGATAACTGATGTTTCAATTCAAAGAAGAGTTTTGTACCTTCAGTTCTCATCAAATTAAATTCTTTTACCTCCTTGATATGGTCTTGACCTTTATTATCGCGGAAAGTAATTACGAGTTCCACACCTATTCTATTATCTACCAATCCTTTAGTATCGACAACAGTAGTAAATGTAGCTTTATCTCCAACGGCATACATTTCGGCATCCGGGAAATAACATTGTACAGGTTCTACTTCGATATCATTCCAGCCTCGAGCCATTATGGTTTTCCACTCGGCAATTTCACGAGCTTTTGCAAAATCATCTTTTACAATCATGCAAGTACGCTTATGCATAGGGGAGTAGAATTTGGAAATATAGTCATCTATCATTCGCTTCATTGTGAAACGAGGGGTAATTTCTGAAATGGATTTCTTGATATATTGTATCCATTCCGGAGAGTATCCTTTAGTATTTTTAGCAAAATATAGAGGAATTATCTCGTTTTCGAGCATAGAATAGATAGTAGCTGCATCGAGTTGGTCTTGATAAGTTTGATTTTCATAAGTACGTTTTTCGGTAAGAGCCCAACCGGCGCCTTTTACGTAACCTTCGAACCACCAACCATCGAGAACCGAGAAGTTCAGTACGCCGTTCATTTGTGCTTTTTCGCCGGATGTACCGGAAGCTTCGAGCGGACGAGTTGGGGTATTCAGCCATATATCCACACCTGAAATAAGGCGTTTAGCAAGGCGCATATCGTAATTCTCAAGGAAGATAATTTTTCCGAGGAACTGTGGCATACGCGAAATTTCAATGATGCGTTTGATAAGACCTTGTCCGCCTCCATCAGCAGGGTGAGCTTTTCCGGTGAATAAGAATTGCACAGGATGAATAGGGTCGTTAACGATTTTCTCCAAGCGTTCCAGGTCTGTAAAGAGCAAATGAGCTCTTTTGTAAGTTGCGAAGCGACGTCCGAATCCGATAATAAGAGCGTTAGGATTTATTCTATCAAGGATAGAGACGATTTTTGAAGGGTCGTTTTGGTTTTTCAACCAGCTGGTTGTAAACTGATCCTTTATATATTCAATAAGTTTGTTCTTTAACTTGGTACGTGTTGCCCATATTTCTTCATCCGGCACATTATATATAGAGTTCCAAATCTTCATATTAGATTGGTCGGCATAGAAATGTTTATCGAAATACTTCTCGTAAAGAGCTTTCCATTCGGAAGTAGCCCAAGTAGGCATATGAACGCCGTTAGTGACGTAGCTTACATGGAGTTCTTCAGGTAGATAGCCTTTCCAAATAGGGTTAAACATTTCTTGACTTACTTTGCCGTGTAACCAGCTTACACCGTTTACGTATTGGCATGTATTACAAGCGAATACCGACATACAGAATCTCTCTTGGGAGCCCGGATTTTCACGTCCCATATCCATCAAATCGTTCCAAGTGATGCCCAATTTTTCCGGATAACCACCCATATATTTACCAAAGAGACTCTCATCGAAATAGTCGTGACCTGCAGGTACCGGAGTGTGAACGGTATAAAGCGAAGATGCACCCACTACCTCCAAAGCTTCTTGGAAAGAGAGACCTTGCGCTACATAATCTACGAGGCGTTGCACATTAAGCAGAGCAGCATGACCCTCGTTGCAATGATAAACGTCTTGATTTATACCAAGTTTTTTGAGTGTCAATACGCCACCTATACCAAGTAATATTTCTTGTTTGATACGATTCTCCCAATCACCACCATAGAGTTGATGAGTAATAGAGCGGTCGAACTCGCTATTTAATTCCATATCTGTATCGAGCAAATAGAGAGGTACTCTACCCACTTGTACTTTCCAAACATTGGCATAAACGGTACGATTAGGATAAGGAACTTCGACAATAAACGGAGTACCATCGGCATTTTTCACCTGAGTAAGGGGAAGATGGCCAAATTGTTGTGCTTCATAATTTGCTATTTGTTGACCATCAACGCTGAGAGTTTGGGTGAAATATCCATAGCGATATAAGAATCCGATAGCCACCATATTAACTTTACTATCGGAAGCCTCTTTCAGATAATCGCCGGCAAGGACACCAAGTCCGCCGGAATATATTTTTAAATGATCGGTAAGTCCGTATTCCATAGAGAAGTATGCGACAGAAGGCACTTTTTCATTGTATTTTTCTGCCATATACTCTTTATACATATCGTATACACGGTCGAGATCTGCAAGGAATTTCGTATCTTTTTCCAGCTCTTTCCAGCGCTCAAAACGAGCTTGTTCGAGCATGCTGATAGGATTATGTTTTGTTTCTGTCCACAAATCCTCGTCAATAGATTTAAAAAGATTTTTCACATCAACGCTCCACACCCACAGCAGATTATGTGCTAATTCATCGAGGCGTTGAAGTTTTTTGGGCAATTTGTTTTTTACCGTAAATTCTACAAAATTAGGTTCGTTTACACTATTCACTTTTATTTCCATATCAAATGATAGCTAACTCCATAAAGGAGGATTATATTAATATACTAGAAATTATTTTTTTTCTTTTTAAGGGCAAAAGAATAAGCTAATTTATAATACTCGAAGAAATTAAACCAACGAGCATCTTTTGCAATTTCTTTTGCTGCATTTTTCACGGCACTAATTGTACCGTCTGCAATATAAGATTTAACAGCAATAATCTGTTCGGCGCATTTAGAGCTTACATAATCAAAATTAGTATCGTCTCTATTAATTACCGCTACACCTTTATCGATATCCTGACAATCGGGATTTACCCAATTTCCGAAACCGGACAATGATGTTGTGACTGTAGGAATTCCGAAAAAGACACTCTCTAAAGGGGTATATCCCCAAGGCTCGTAATAAGAAGGGAAAAGTGTCATATCAAAGCCCGAAAGTAGACGATAATAAGATACATCGAACACGCCATCATCACCACAAAGGTAAGCCGGAACAAATATCACTTTCACATTATTCTCTTTTGAATTTACAAGGCCTTTACTTTTTAAAGCACAAAGAACAGGGTCATTATCCGGTTGCATCAAGTTGTGAGTAGTAATTCTATCGCCTTGATTATATTTTAAATTCTTTGCTCCGGAATGCCATGCGGGCACAAGAATATATGCCAATACAGGGATATTGCTCGTATTATTAATCTTTGAAAGGGCATCTATATATACGTCAATACCTTTATTTTTAAATTCATATCTACCGGAAATTGCAGTAATTATGGACTCCGGATTAATTTCTTCGCCCAATAATTGTTCTGCCACGGCAATTAATTTTTTACGGGAAGATGCAGTAACGCTATTAAATACCGCACCTCGAGGCACGATATCGATGTCAAATCCGTTTGGAGTGATAACATCTGCCGATTTTTCGAGCAGTTGTACGCACTCATTATTAGTAATATTACTAACGGTAGTAAAGCAATCAGCCAAATGAGCTGCATGGTATTCAACAGAATGTTTGCTGACAACATTCAATTCTTCCGCCATTTGAAAACCGTGGAAACCGGAGAAATATTTATAAAATTCTTTTCCGTTTCCTGCAATAGACCTACCCACCGTAGTAGCATGAGTTGTAAAAAGCGTAGCTGCCTGTGGATAATACTTCTTTAGATAGAATAGTCCGAAGCCCGTCATCCACTCATTAAAATGAGCAACAACACGTTTTTTATGCAATCTATAAAATTCACAATATGCTTTTACCACCATTCCGGAAGCGACGCCAAACATAGATGCCTCGTCGTAATCTCCATAGGCATGTAAAGAATCTACACCAAAATCTTGCCACATCTCGGTATAAATTTCGTTTTTACGATCGTACAAAGGAGAAAAATCCACCAGAATAGCTTTTGGATTACCGGGAATATTCCACTTACCAATACGGGCAGTTAGTCCATAAGTATTTTGTAAATATGCTAAAAAATTCGATTCGTCGGAAGAGATAAACAATTTATTATCTACATCTTGCTTTAGGTCGGGACCAACAAAAAGTAAGTTACCATTCGAAAATTTCACCATACTCCTTGATTTCGTCAAGAGCACGGCATATATACCACCTATCTTGTTACATACTTCCCAACTGATTTCGAAAATAAAACCGGGCTTAATCTTTCTTTCCATTGTATACAATATTCCAATAATCAATTTTCCAAATGCAAAGTTACACAAACATTTTGAAACTACAAATTTATAGAATATTATTATAGCACAATAATTCATTTTTTATTTCCAATAAAACACAACACTCTGACATTAACATATTTACATATTTATGCATATTGAAAAATTTTATTTCAACCATTCAAATAAACATGCTTTACAACATATAATTACATATAATTAATCTTATTATCATGTAATCGGAATAAAAAGTAAGAGGCAGAGTTACACAATATGCCTTGGCACAGATATTGCATATATAACGTAAACGGTTGAAAACCGACAAAAACCATATTAAGTATCAAACACCGACAAAATGGCAAAATACTCGATGTCATATTGTCATCAATAGCAAGAAATATGTTTAATTTACCAGACGATTTAAAAGCAGAAGTTATCCCAATCAACGCACAGGAAGATGAGAAACTCTTTGAATGTAAAGACAATGAAGTTCTACCCACTCTACCAATGCGCGACAATATACTATTACCAAAAGTAATCATTAAAGTAAATGTTGGCAGAGAAAAGAGTCTGAATGCAGTGCGAGAAGCATATCTCAAACAATATCCGATATTCACCGTTACACAAATCGACCCGTTGGTAGAAAACCCGAAAATTTCGGATATATATGAATACGGAACGGTAGCCAGCATTTTAAGGATAGATGATTTACCAAATGGTAACGTAACCGTATTACTTTCAGGAAAAAAACGTGCCCGATTGTGTGAAATAACTGCTACCAAGCCTTATATACAATCAAGAATACAATTGGCTCCTGAAGATGAGGTTCCGGAAGAAGACAAAATATCTTTCGACACCACCGTCAATGCCATCAAAGATTTGGCTATGGACATCATCAAAAACAGTAGCTCCATTCCGGACGAAGTTGGTTTCGCTATCCGAAATTTTGACGACCCTACTACTTTAATGAATTCTATAAGCTATAACTTTAATATAGATTCAAAAATAGAGCTCTATTCTGAGTCTAATCTAAAAGTTAGAGCTGAGAAACTCTTGCTGTTATTGATGAAGAAAAAACAAGTTATCGATTTAAAGAACGACCTCGAGAAAAAGGTTCGTCTTGATATTGACCAACAGCAAAAAGAGTTCTTCTTACACCAACAGATGAAAACCATCCAAGAAGAGCTTGGAGACGATAGTTCCAGTGATTTTGAAGAGATAATAGAAAAAGCAGCCAAGCAAAAATGGGATGACAAAACCAAGGCTACATTTGAAAAAGAGCTTCGAAAAGCACAGCGTATGAACACCTCTACTCCGGACTATTCCGTACAGATTAATTATTTGGAAACGATGGTAGATTTACCTTGGAATAAATTTACTAAAGATAATTTCAACATCAACAAAGCCACCAAGATAATCAATCGCGACCATTTCGGAATGGAAAAAGTCAAAGAGAGAATTATCGAATACCTTGCAGTACTCAAACTCAAAGGCGACCTTAAGTCTCCTATCATCTGTCTTTACGGACCTCCGGGGGTTGGTAAAACGTCTCTTTGCAAATCTATAGCAGAATCATTGGGTAGGAAATACACTCGTATGTCGCTTGGAGGTTTGCACGATGAAGCTGAAATACGCGGTCACCGTCGCACTTACATAGGTGCTATGCCGGGACGAATTATCCAAAATATAAATAAATGCGAATCATCCAACCCGGTATTCGTTCTTGATGAAATAGATAAAATAAGTGCCGATTATAAAGGAGACCCGAGCTCCGCACTACTCGAGGTATTGGATCCGGAACAAAATTCAACCTTCCACGATAACTTCCTCGATGTAGATTTCGACCTCTCCAAGGTGCTTTTTATCGCTACTGCTAATGATATCAGCTCTATTGACCGACCTCTGCTCGACAGAATGGAGGTGATTGAAGTAAATGGCTATATCACCGAAGAAAAGATTGAGATAGCTACTCGCCACTTGATACCTAAGCAACTCGAAGTTCACGGCATCAGAAAAGACCAGGTAAAATTTTCTAAAGCCGCTCTTCGTGCAATTATCGAAAATTACACCAGAGAGAGTGGTGTTCGTGCTTTGGAACGAAACATTGCAAAAATACTACGTAAAGCAGCCCGTCTCATTGCTACTGACCCGGACTTCAAAACAACTATCGAGCCTAAAGACCTTAAAGAGTATTTGGGAACGACGCATATCGACCATGATATGTACGATATCAGCGGATACAAAGGTGTAGTTACCGGTCTTGCATGGACACAAGTAGGTGGTGAAATTCTATATATAGAGACGTCGCTTAACAATCAAAAAGAATGTAAACTATCTATGACGGGTAATTTAGGTAATGTGATGAAAGAGTCAACGCAACTCGCATTAGAATTTATCAAAAGTCATAGCGAAGAGCTCGGAATTACACAAGAATTCCTTGACAACCACAGCATCCACGTACATGTACCGGAAGGTGCAACTCCTAAAGACGGACCATCGGCAGGTATTGCAATTCTCACTGCTATGACTTCCGCTTTTACCGGAAGGCAGGTAAAAGACAGATTAGCAATGACGGGAGAGATTACTCTTCGTGGAAAGCTACTTCCTGTTGGCGGCATAAAAGAAAAAATATTGGCAGCAAAACGTGCCGGCATTAAAGAAATAATATTATGTAATGAGAACCAAAAAGATATAGAAGATATCAACCAAGAATACTTGGAAGGGCTCACATTCCACTATTGCAAGAATATGCTCGATGCACTAAAAATTGCATTGGTATAAAACAACTTCTTGTAAAACGAAATAAAAAAACGCAATATCCATTTTCGGATATTGCGTTTTATTTTAATATCAATAACAAAAATTCATTTAGAAATTACGGAACGCTCTTACTGCTACATATTCGCTTTTCTGCTCATCAGTTACTGTTGAGCCACTACGCGATACATTAAATGCCTTACGAGCAGACATTTCAGAGCTAGACCAATACCAGTTACTTGTTATGCCCTGACCACCGTTTTTCTCTATGGCGATACTAATAGGGCCTTGATTGCCTTCTCCTTTATTTGCAACAACAAGCATATATCTCAAGCCACCGGCACATGGTAAATACCATCCATCGCCATGGCTCAAACACCAAAGCACAGCAGGAGAGCCCTCTCTTCCCAACTGCTTCACAATAGCTTTTGTATTTGCTTCGCCACAATCCGGATCGTTAACAAGCGTAGGAGCCTGAGTGTTTATAATGCCGTTTATATCTTGCATAGTCTTATTGGTCTTGGCAGGATACCAACAAACTTCAACTTCATCAATTGATACTGCGATACCATGACCATTTCCAAAATCATGAAAAACTACACCTTTACTGCCATCTTCAAAAACTTTCAATGTACCTACTAATGATTCTTTTTCTTGTGCGAACACTGAAGATGAGAAAAAGAAGATACATAATGCAAAAATAATTTTCTTCATAATATTTTAAATTAAAAGACATCTTAATTAACTAATGTTCCAATAGGGCTACTAACGGAATTATACATCTCTTCTATCATAGAAGAATAATTCTGTAATATTACCGCTCTACGCAACTTGAGGGTAGAAGTAAGTTCGCCTGCCTCCATTGTAAAGCCTTTCGGAATGAGGCGGAACTTCTTTATATGTTCATAGCCAGCCATATCTTTCTGAGCTTCGGCAATACGAGATTCAAATAATTTATTTATAATCGGGTTTTCTATAAGATCTTCAAAACGGTCATAAACGATATCGTGTTGTTTAGCATAAGTTTTCACAGCTTCGACATTAGGAGCAATAATAGCAGTAACAAAATTTCTATTATTACCTATAACGGCAATTTGTTCGATATATAAATCGGCGCCGAGTACTGTTTCTATCTGTTGAGGAGCTATATATTTACCATTCGACGTTTTAAACAAATCTTTAATACGCTCCGTCATATACAGCACATTACCGTCGAGGCGACCGGCATCACCCGTACGGAACCATCCGTCAATGAAGGCATCTTCCGTAGCTTTTGGCTTTTTATAATATCCGGCAAAAACGCTTTCGCCCTTTACAAGGATTTCATTATCCTCACCAATCTTCACTTGCAAGCCATTAAGCACATTTCCTACCGATCCAAAAACAAAATTTTTATAAGGGTAGCAAGCCACAGTAGCTGTAGTTTCGGTAAGTCCGTAACCATACATAAGCGGAATACCCATACTTATGAAGAACTCGGCAAGTTTTTCATCCATTGCGGCACCGGCAACAGGAAACAGACGTCCTTTATCTATACCCACAATCTTCTTTAATGTAGAGAACACCATTCTATCGGCAAGTTTATAGCGGAACCACAAACCGAAAGGAGCTCTTTTTGCCAATCTGCGATAATTTATATTAAAATCTTCGCCAACAGCTAAAGCCCAAGTTACCAAAGCTTTTTTTAATGGCGAAAAGCTATCTATTTTTTGGTGTACACCTGCCGCTATTTTTTCCCAGAATCTTGGTACGGAACAGAGCATTGTAGGGCGCACCTCTTTAATAGTTTTTTGTATTTCAGACGGATACTGATTTAGGTATATTTTTACGTCTTTTGTAAGGCAATAATATACCCACGCACGCTCAAAGACATGGGTCATTGGCAAGAACGACATTGAGGTATCGTGTTTTGTTACGGAAGTCAACATCTCGATATGAGCACGCATAGCTTCAAGAAAGCAAGAATGCGGTAGCATAACTCCTTTTGGCTCTCCGGTGGTTCCGGATGTATACATGATGATAGCCAAATCTTTATTAGTAGCAGCTTTTGTACGGCGAGTAACCTCTTTCTCATGCTCTTCTACATCCAGGGAGAGAAGTTCATCGAAAAATACCGCTTTTTCGCACCCTTTAATATCGACTGAAGGGTCGAACACAACCACATGTTCTATGCTACTATTTCTACTCAATATAGGCAATACATTATCAAATTGTACTTGCTCTCCTACACATAAAATTTTTATATCAGCATCATTGATAATATATTCTATTTGAGATTCGGAAGCTGTTGCATACATAGGTATAGAAACAGCTCTATTGGCATAATTGGCGAAATCAACGATTAATGCTTGAGGCATATTCTGACTGCAAATGGCTATTTTATCCATTTCCTGCACACCAAAAGAGACCCACACTTTGGCTATTTGATTAGAACGAGTGTAGAATTCACTCCAAGTAACGTCAACCCACTTGGCCAATGCCTTATCCCGGTAATAAAATGCAGTTCTGCTTGCATGTTGTTTTACCTTGGATTTAAGCAATTTTGAAAAATGTATTTCTTTATCCATAACATATATATATGGTACGAAACAGTGCGCACCATTATTGTTTAATTATCAAATATTCGGTCGATTATTACCGGAATTTCTTTTTTTATTCATTACATTGATAGTCTTCAATGCGAAACGGGCGGCAGCTTGCTCTGACTGACGTTTATTACCTCCGACACCCATACCCATCTGTTTTTCATCAACATAGACGCGACTTTGGAATTGCATCTTATTATTCTCCATACGATTTTGAGCCACGAGTTCGTAACGCAGTTGTTTCCTATGCTGTTGGCACCATTCCATAAGCTGAGACTTATAATTCTGGTCTTTACGAAGAATTTTGTCTACTTTAGCTGTTTCACTGAAAACTCTTTCCACGAAATTATATGCCACTGCATATCCTTTATCCAGGAAAATTGCACCCAATAATGCTTCAAAAGAGTTTCCATAGATATTTACATTGTTGGCACTAAGGTTTTTTGCATTGATATAATTTTCCAATTTTAAGCTTGCACTTAGATTATTAAGAGTTTGTCGACTCACCAAAGAAGAGCGGATAAAAGTAAGTTGACCCTCTTTTGCATTCGGGTAACGTTTGTAAACGAATTGAGTCATAGCTAACTCAAGTACTGCATCGCCAAGAAATTCCAAACGCTCGTTATTTAATATTTGACCGTTATGGTCGTATTGGTTTAATGATGAGTGAGTAAAAGCGAGCTCATACAATTTTTTATTTCCTACCTTAAATCCAACTAAATTACTATATTTATCACCCATATCATGCAGCGGGTGAAATAATTTATAAAAAGCATCTAAAAATTTCATTCTATTTTACTCAAAAAGCGTCAATTCTTTAGGTTTTAATAACTGAAAACTCATTCTATGATAAGGAGAAGAGCCGTATTGTTCTATAGCGAGACGGTGTTGTTTAGTAGGATATCCCATATTTTTATTCCATTGATAATAGGGACATTCATTATGAAGATTACACATATAATGGTCTCTTTCCGTTTTTGCCAAAATAGATGCGGCTGCAATAGACATATATTTTGCATCTCCTTTCACTATTGTTGTATATGATATAGAGTTATAGGGTTTAAATCTATTACCATCTACAATAATATGATTAAAATTAATTTTTTTTGAAATAATATTCAATGCGTTATGCATAGCAAGGATAGACGCATTAAGGATATTTATTTCGTCGATAGTTTTTTCGGGCACGAGAGCGATTGCCCAAGCAATAGACTCGCTCTTGATTATATCTCGGAGTGTCTCTCTCTGTTTTGCCGTAAGTTGTTTACTATCATTGAGCAGTGGATTAGAGTAATCGTGAGGAAGAATTACGGCTGCTGCAGCAACGGGACCTGCCAAAGCACCTCTGCCGGCTTCATCCACACCCGCCTCTATAGCATCGGATAAATAATAAGGCTGCAACATAATGATTTACAAAACAGTATTACTCAAAAATTAAATGTACGAGTACATCTCCTACTATTCCGAGTGTAGTAGCACTGATATTATTAATATTATCATTTTGAGTATGCCAATAGAAGCCGAATCCATGTTCGCTGGAAGGCTCAAAATGAATAATATCCACACAAGGAATACCTGCTTGATACACGTTGATATGGTCGTCGGTAACCGCGCCTCCTTGTTTATTTACAAAGACATTAGCATATCCGCATTTCTCTGCCACGCTCCATATTTTATTTACTACCCAAGCGGAATATCTATCCGACAAATATTCTCTATAGAATGTGGCATTCGGAGCGCCCACCATATCAAGGAGTATTCCGTATTTTGGTTTGACAGAAGGCAAAACATAATTATCTTTCCAATACTTGGAACCCAAAGTCCACCCACCATTATCGAGGTTCGACTCTTCGCCTTCCGGCACGCCATAATCTTCGAGGTCAAAAAGCACGAGATCTACTCCAACCGAAGGCTCATTTTCCGACAAAAGGCGTGCCAATTCTATAATAACTCCAACGCCACTGGCACCATCATTTGCCCCGTCAATAGCTTTATTATAATTATTTTTATCTGAATCTTGGTCAGAAAAAGGGCGACTATCCCAATGAGCGCAAATCAAGATACGATTTTTTTGTTCGAGATTATAAGAAGCTATGATATTATACAGAGGCATTTTTCGAGAATCATAAAGGGATTCCGTTCCCTCTTGCACAATGATGCTATCGGCTTTGTATTGCTTAAATTTTTCAATAAAGTAGTCTTTACATTTTGCATGAGCATCGGAGCCGGGCACACGACTACCAAAGTCGCATTGCTGCTTGACGAAAGCATAGGCACTATCGGCAGAAAAGGTAGGGATCATCGACTTTGAACCGAAATTATCTGTATTTTCTACCTTCTTATTGCTTGATGAAGTACAAGAAGAGAGGGCAACGAACATACAAATTAATAAAAACCACTTCATAAAACAATTATTCTTCGACAGTAAAATCCATAGCAATACTACTTTGAGCAACAGCATGCATATGTTTTTTTACTATATTACAATGATAAGGGTCGTTTTGATACTCATCAAGGGCATTCCAATCTGCCACAAGCACTTCGAGCATCACATCATAAGAGCGTGCGGAATGCAATTCATCTAAATGCACTTGCACATTGATAGCGGTAGGCACTTTACCGCGCATAGAGAGAAGCACCGTTTCAGTCTCTTTAAGTAACTTCTCTGTTGGCTCTGCTAATTTAAAACAAACGATATGTTTAACCATAACACATTCAATTATTATTAATATTATTTATCTTCGGTATACCAAGAGGCATACATAGCATAGTTATGAGCTATTTTTTGATTAATTTCTTTAGCTTGCTCAGGAGCAACTTCTTTGACTTGCTTAGCAGGCACTCCTGCCCAAATAGTGTTAGGCGGAATAATTGTATTGCTAAGAACCAATGCGTTGGCGGCTACAATAGCACCGGCACCCACCACTGCACCATCAAGCACTGTTGCTCCCATACCTATTAAAGCATAATCTTGAATAGATGCACCATGGATAGTTACGTTATGACCGATACTTACATAATCACCTATTTCGATAGTGGATTTTTGATAGAGAGTATGAAGTACTGCTCCATCTTGAATATTCACGTGATTACCAATACGTATGGTATTTACATCGCCGCGAAAAACGGCGTTAAACCAAATACTGCATCCATCACCGATAGTAGTATCTCCGATGATAGTGGCATTCTCTGCCAAGAAACAATCTTTTCCAATAGAGGGAGTAAAACCCCTAACTGATTTTATTAAAGCCATAAAAAAAACACAAAAAGACATTTGATTCAGAATACACATTATAATCCGAACCAAATGTCGAAACCAAATAAAAACATATATTTTTTAATGCTTAAATCTTTTTAAACAAGACGCAAGCATTATGGCCGCCAAATCCGAATGTATTAGAAAGCGCAGCTCTAACTACACGTTTTTGAGCGGTATTAAGCGTAAGATTCAAATTATAATCAATTTCAGGATCCTCATCTCCCTCGTGGAAATTAATAGTAGGAGGGATAATATCGTTCTTAACGGCAAGAACGGAAAGCATAGCCTCTACGGCACCGGCAGCACCAAGTAAATGGCCCGTCATAGATTTAGTAGAAGAGATATTCAATTTATAAGCATAGTCGCCAAACAATTGCTTAATAGCTTTTAATTCGGCAATATCACCAAGAGGAGTTGATGTACCATGCACATTTATATAATCGATATCTTCGATAGACATACCGGCATCCTCGATAGCGTTTTTCATAACGAGAACGGCACCATGGCCCTCCGGGTGAGGAGCAGTCATATGATAAGCATCGGCACTAAGACCACCGCCAACCATCTCTGCATAAATTTTAGCACCACGAGCAACAGCATGTTCATACTCTTCCAAGATAAGAGCGGCTCCACCCTCTCCGAGTACGAAACCATCACGACTCTTAGAGAAAGGACGAGAAGCTCCTTGTGGGTCATCATTACGAGTAGAGATAGCTCTCATTGAAGAGAAACCGCCCACACCGGCTACTGATACTGCAGCCTCTGCTCCACCTGCTATAATAGCATTAGCTTTGCCAAGACGAACATAATTAAAAGCATCAATAATTGCATTTGTAGAAGAAGCGCATGCAGATGTAGTAACGAAATTAGGACCTCTTAACCCGAATATAATTGAGATATGACCGACAGAGAGGTCAGAAATCATTTTAGGTATAAAGAAAGGGCTGAATTTAGGACCTCTCTCTTTTACTTGGTCGAAATACATCATTTCATCTTCGAAAGTATGTATACCGCCAATGCCTACACCATAAATAACACCTATTCTATCAAGGTCTTCTTTAGACAAATCCATACCAGAATCATCTAAAGCTTGCTTTGCTGCAGCCACTGAATATTGGCAGAAAAGGTCCATCTTACGGGCCTCTTTCGGGTCGATATAATCTTCAGCACGGAAGCCTTTAACTTCACATGCAAATTGTGTTTTAAATTTTGTAGCGTCAAAATGTGTAATAGGAGCGGCTCCACTTACTCCCTTCACAGCACTGTCCCATACTTCAGGGACAGTGTTGCCTATAGGAGTTATGGCACCGAGACCAGTTACAACAACTCGTTTCAATTCCATAAAATAGTAAACTTATAAGAATAAAGATTATGCTTCTAATGCTTTTTCAATATAAGCGATAGCTTCGCCTACTGTAGTGATTTTTTCAGCGTCTTCTTCTTCAATACTAATATTGAATTCGCGCTCAAAATCCATGATAAGCTCTACTGTATCCAATGAATCAGCACCAAGATCATTTGTAAAGCTTGCATTCTCTGTGATTGCATCAGCTTCTACAGATAATTTCTCTTTGATAATCTCTTTTACTTTGTTTGCTACTTCAGACATAATAGTAAGTTTTTTAATTAATAATGTTCTTAACTTTTCAATGGCAAAGTAAGATATTTTTTCTTAGTCCACCATCTTTTTTCCCTTTTTTTTTTAACTTTCTTGCTCAAAAAGCCTTTTTTGAGAATTAACACTTTCCACGCATTTTGCATACGCTTTTTATTAAATTCTGATTTATAGACTTTTAACAAGAGTTCTTGTGTTTGTTAACAAATACTTTTAAACTGCAAAAATACCTTAAATTTCAGTACTGTTTTCTCCATATATATTCTTTAAAAGCCTGAAATCGACTTCTTATTTCTTCTTCAAACAAGAAAAAACAACATGAATATGAGTTTTACCTTGCATTTTCTTGATTCAGAGAAGCGCAAAACGGGTATAATTATATTACGACTTTGAAAAGTAAATTTTTACTTCTAATGATATACAAACCTCTTGAAAAATCTTTCAAATTAATAGTAAACGCACCTACTTTTACTATAGATACGCATTTACCGTCGGCAGTATAGATATAAGCCTCAGATGGCAATGGTTCAGATAAAAACACTTCTTTATCAACAACATAGCAATAAATAACTGTAGCATCATCAACAAAAGTATAAGTTGGTACAGCCTCTTTAATAGCAGATACTTCTGTACTTGACTCTCCTATAGCCCCGTGAATGCCGTTAATTGCTGATTGAATCATCACGAAATCTACTCCCGGCAGGGTAACTTTATTGCCTTCGGCATCAACTGCATTGTCTATATCAAAAAGATTTTTGCTTTGTTCGGAATTTGGATAATTATCCACATAACCCCAATCGTAAGGAACTAAAGAATAATAGCTACCATCGCCGTTAACATCTACGGCATTATCCGGCAATAACGTACCGATATATGTAATGCTATCGGCGGTAATCCACTCAGGATAATAAGATTGATTATGGATAGTATTTTTAGGAATCCATCCGGTTTCATTCAAATTATTTTTCCACATTATATAATTATCTATGGCATTTGTCGATTCGTCGTCAGCAGCCGATGGTTTATAATAGGTAATAGAGTATGATTTAGTAGAATTATCATCTTCACTACCAACAAGTTGATACCACTCATCATCAGCAATTCCGTTTTCATTGGCATCATAAGAAACCCAAACGATGCCGGGCTCTGCCCCATTACTATGAGCATTTCCGAGAATCAACAACTCCGGTTGATTTTCTACTCGCATAACACGGGTACCGAATTTTGCTTTTACAAATCCTCCAAAGCCACCAAGGCTTATCATACTGCCTCTATCAATATTTTGCTGTGCCTTTACGGTAGCATCAGCCGGATTGCTACCTACAGCCGGAAGAATATTCACAAACTGACCCGGTGCAGGCAAATACTCAATAATCACAGCATTATTCTCTTCTCCTTTTAAGAGACTAACACAAGACAAAAACGAAAATAAAACAATAAAAAACTTTTTCATCTCCATAATAAATAATAGTTAATAGATTAATATATTATTAGGGTTAAGCCCGATACCATCCAGTCGGAATTTTAGTTTACCAAAACGATTAAAGCAAAGCAAATCACCCCAAACTACATAATCATAAGCTTCACAAATATATACATCCCCATTTCGGCTATCCACTTCAATACCATAGGGTGTGCGGATATCGGTACCATCAGATACAAACTGCTCATTTATAACCTCATCCGTAATACAATCAAATTGTTTTATCCAATATTCTTTAGTATTATAGTCAACGCTATACATATACGCTATATCATTGACAATCTTCATATTAAGCGGATGAATATTTTTAAAAGTCGCCACCACGGTATCTATTTCCGTATCTATTTTATGCAGTTGATATTCGGAATAGTCGCCACGCGAAATAACGTAAATATCATTTTGTGAATCGGAACCAATAGAGCCGGGGTTCAGCCCCACTTCAATGCGTTTGATTTCTTTATAGCAAGATAAATCTATAACGCTCACCGTATTATCATAAAACGGGAAATCCAATCCTCCGGAATTGCTGACATATAATTTTCCGTTAGAGACAGCCAATTGATCGGGATTTCTACCGCATGAAATAAATTGCTCTATTTCTAAAGAAGCCGTATCTATTACCGCCACAAAACCATCGAAGCAAGAAACGAAAGCTTTTTCTTTATAAAAAGCCACGCAACGAGGTTGACGAGACACTCCGGATTCATTAAACAGAGGTATTTGTTTTATAGACGTAAGAGTATTTGCATCAATAACTTCCAGTTGACTCGACACGTTTACGGTAATATAAATTTTACCACCATACCTTTTCATATCATTGGCGGTATCACCAAGACCTCTACCGTTCTTGGTAAGAAATACATTATAATCTACTGTAGAATCCGCGTTATTTACCATAGCAAGGGTACTATTGTTCATATTGAACAAACCCTCACAGAGCACGAGTAATCGCGGAGCTTGTATACTGTCGTTCCAAATGATAGAATGAGGAACATCATACATATCATTACAACCCGCAAAGAGTAGTAATTGAGCAAGCACACATATATATATAATGTGATATTTCATAATTAAAATTTCCAATATACGGTAGCGCGCCAACTACGACCCGGCATAGGGAAGTAGCGCACTACAGCATAATTTTTATTTGTAAGATTAAGACACTCTAAATTTATCCCCAACACATGTTGTTTTATTAAGAAATCATGTGAGGCGGAAATACTATGATCAAAAAAGCCCTCTACTCTATTCTCGGCATAATTTTGATTTACCGCATAGCGATGTCCACTCCAGATAAGAGAGTAATTGATATCAAACCATGGAGTTTGCAAAGATGCACGGCCCGAACCGGAAATTCTCGGAGTATAAGGTATTTGATGTTTATAATCACTGCTATTAGGGTCGGTAACATTCAATGCTCTATTGTAAGTATAAGAAGCCCCGAGTAATATCATCACTTTAGAATGTGGTTTTAAAGAGACCTCCCCCGTAAAATCTATTCCATTGATAGACACTTTACCGTAGTTGAGCATCGTCCATGTATAAATATTTTTTGTAGGATAAGCCACAATCTTATCTCTCACACTATTATGATAGACGTCACACGACAGCTCCACTTTAGGCAAAAAATCTGCAAGGTAAGCTTTATACGTTATACCGACATTATATTGATTTGTACTCTCGGGTTTGAGATTGATATTACCAACACGACCATAATACAAATCGTTAAAAGTAGGCAAGCGGAATATATTTTTATAGAAAACTCTAAATCGAAGGTTTATTTTTCTAAAAGGTTTAAAAGTAGCACTGACAAAAGGATTTACTCTGAAGTAGCCTTTAGAGGCAGTACCGGACCGCACTTCTTCGTCGACAACGGTGAAAAGAGCGGTAGCCGAAGCTATTACCCAATCATTCACATATTTACCGCTCAAGGCAGTAAGCCATTGATAACGAATGGGGTATGCAAAATTCTGTAAATCTGCATCAAGAGTACTGATAATACCATCCGTATTCAACGAAAAAGAAAGAGAAGACAATACATTATAGAGTAAACCGGCACTAAGATACCCCTCTTGTTGATGATAGAAATTCTCCTCTTTCCCGAGGCTTCCAAGATAAACAGGATCGAGGTAATGAGTAAAAGAATATTGGTATTTAGCATTCAACTGAAAAGCAAGTTTAGGCATCAATTGTCGTCTGTAATGCCCCTGTACAAAAATGTCTCTATCCGTAATACGTTGACTGCTAAAATTTGCAGTATTATAAAAAATTGTGGCACCGGGCAAACCTCGTTTCGACTGAAAAAAGTAGGCTTTAACATTACCATCTTGCACCGAATCTTTGCCATATAGAGCTAACTCAGCTCTAATATTTTCCACATCCGTATTCTGCCTCAATTCAACGGAACTGCTATCACCCTCACTACCATATTCCAACACATAAGGGTATCTGCCATTTGCAAAAAGATATTCTCCACTGAGCGTCATCGCCACTTTATTACTCATCTTGATGGCGACAGTTGCAGCCGGATTCAACAGTCCGAAACTGCCACCTTTAAACGACACTCTACCCTTTACAATTTTATTATCGAATTCCGGGAAAGTGGATTTAATATTCAAGACAGATGCAGCAGAGACTTGCCTTGCCGACTGAAATATTTGGTCATCCTGACCATTAGTAAGAGAAATAACATCCACATTGTCAAGAGAGAAACGACCGATATCTATCTGTCCGTTTTGGGCGTTGCCCATTGCAATACCATCGATAGCCACAGCAGTATGGGCAGCACCCAAGCTACGCACCGACACGGTTTTAAGCCCACCGATACCACCGTAATCTTTTACAATTACACCGCTAAAATGCTTAACGGCATCCGACACTTGTAGAGCATTCAACTCCTTAAGACGATATTGTTTAAACTCTTGAATAGGAGTAGACGACGGCTTAACGGTATTTTTAGCAGTAACCTCCACTTCATCAAGCTGTTTGGTATCGGCAGTATCTTTTTGAACGGAAATATCACTCTCTGAATTACGTGCAAAATCACCCTCTGCACACACCGATACAGGCACGATGATGCAGATTATAAAAATAATAATAGATAACCGGATATATAACTTCATCTGAAACACGCTTGCTTTTTCCTCGAAAAGCTAAGAATAAACGTAAATAACCATTGTGATTCGGCAGGTATTCTGACTTGTTAGAACTGTGTTTGGTAACTTAACACGGCCTTCTCGCTCTAATTCAGATATAGGCAATGACCGTATTACAGATTTATTGCTTTAATACAATAACTAACTTACAGCAGCGGGACTGTTTAGGATTTTCACCTAATTCCCTTTTAATTACAAAACTGTAAACCTAAATCGATGCAAAGATACAAATAATATTTCGTATTATTGCTGTCCGGTAAAAAATAATTATAACGCTACTCTCAAGGGGCAAGTGCAAAATTAGAGACAAAACTTGAACGTTTTTGGCAAGCCAAGTGAGCAGAACAAAGCTTGCTTTGTTATCCATGGCGAAAAAACGTCTGTTGAAAACGAACGTTTTGATTAAGCCAAGTGGGCAGAACAAAGTTTGCCCAAAAGTTATGCCATGGCGAAAACTAACGAACGAAAAAGTGAAGTGGCAAAGCTTGTTATTCCACGGCTGTATAAATTGATAACATTTTGAAGTTTAACTTTATTGAAATCATAAAGAATATTCCCACCCCCCTAAACAAACTTTTTTGGTAGAAGATCTTATAACAATAACCCATGTCTTTATGAAGGCTTTAGAAGAGTATATTGATTATTATAACAATAAAAGAATTAAAAACCGATTAAAAGGAAAGAGTCCGGTGCAATACCGAACTCTTTCTCATATCGTAAGGCTTATAACTTGTCCAACCTTTTGGGGTCTCTTCATTGATATGCGGGATAAAATTATTTAGCAATCACATAAAATAGAATAATATTATTCCACCAAGTGCCAATATACTTCATTATTGTCTCTGAATTTAGTAATTCCCTTTCCTCGCTCAACTTCGATGTACAAAATATCTGATTCATCATAAAGGTTAATTGTATCAGTTAAACAACTATAAAACAAACAATCTTTACTAAGACAATCACAATTTGTGCAAACATAGTTCTTAAATTTCGTTTCCTTAAACCAGAAAGTATATTCTTTATTCATACATGCATAAGGATTTTCTTTTGTTACAGTAGTACCGAAATCTAATACAAAAGTGAGTTCAATATTGTCTCCTTCTAATTTAATACCTACATTAACATTTTCTAACATATGCGAAAGTATATAATCATCATCAGGATAATACTCATCATCAAAAATAGAATCAACATCGTCGTCATCTCCAAAACCTCCAATTTTTTTTCTTCCATCAACTATAGATTTATTTATAGAGGTTATTTTATTAGATGAATCATTATGTGCAATAACCGCAGTCTGTAATTTAAAAGCGCGCTTTATATCATTATAAGTCACAGTAAGGGTTATTGTATCAACGACACTATCTATTTCATTAACATAAACAAAATTTGTACCTATTTCAAAAGGAAAATAACTACGTAAATAATCCTCAGAAATATATTCATACAAACTATCTTGTGGAGCAGGAAGAATAGAATCATTATAATTCGAATCATTCGGAATAGTATCAGTTGGTGGCTGTGGAGGATTCGGTACCCGAGGAGGACATCCGATAAACAGTGTTGATACAAACAACACTATCAACAAAACAAAAAATATTTTTTTCATAACTTAGACATTTTAATGGTTAATAATTAATTTATATGTATTAGATGAATTATTTGTTTTCAAAGACACAAAATACACTCCATTGGGTAGTATATTTAATCTATCATAAATACTATTATAAGTTGTATTACAATTAATTAGTATCTTTCCACTAACATCAAATACATTTAGATTGTATTCAATATTAGTATCTAAATCTTTTAATTGTTCAAATGGAGAAATATTTTTGGACTGTGAAGAAATACCATTACTTTTTTGAATAATTACATCATCTCTTACTCCACCAAACATTAACAAAGAAGGATCTCCATAAATACAATATTTTTCAGTTTGATTTCTAACACTACTCAAATTTGGATTTGAAGAATACAATTTAGCTCCTCCTATTAACAAAGGCATCGAAATTGTTTTGTTAAGATTTGGTCCAAAAAACGTAGCAATACTATAAAATAATTGACAATTTAATCCAGGAGCCGAAGTGCCTGTAGCCCCATAATGTAATACTCCTCCAATTCCATCATGAACAATCCAATTTTTACCATAACAAGAAGTATCTAAAATTTGATTTGTCAAACAAGCAAAAGATAAAGCTATTGGAGGAATACTAATATAAGATATACTATCTATGTTCTCTTCTGATATTATTATTGGTTTTCTTAACATATAATTTTCCCCATGACCAACATAAACAAACATCCATGAATTAGAAATTTCTACAAACATTCTTTGTCGCATTATATTATTATTACGATAAAGCCTACCATCATAAATAGTAATTTTTTGATATAAAAAATTATATTCTATAAGTTGTTTAACCTTCGATACTATTTTATATCTAATATTTTCTGCATTATTATCATAATCTATATAATCTTCAATGCCGGACAACATCATAATATTATTAAATGCAGGATAATTACCAACGGTATTCTCAAATGTAATAGTTTTATTAATAGCTACTTGCAATTGAGAAATATTAGAAACCGGCCATCGTCCTACAAACATTTCCGGGAAATAATCTGTTTCTTTTCGAATGTCTACATTATTTAAACAACCATAATACAAATCAGAATAAAACCAACTCCCTTTATCATAATCACTTAATGAATAAGGTATTACATCATAATTACCAACCAACAATAAGTATCTTGGGCGATGCAATACATTATCATCCAAATAACGTCCTCGTAGATAATTTCTTAATACTTCTGCCGTTAATTGTGGTGCACCAGCTAAATTCTTTATTTGATTTATAGAGACTACTTCAGTTTCAAACCCTTTGGAATTTTTATGCTCAACAAATTCATCTAATACATTTCTGTATGTTTCATCTGATATTACAATAAGTAGTTTGCCTAAATAGTTCTCGTCAAAAGGGAGTTGCGTGTCTTCTGACAAAATTGGTGCATCTATAACCTCTGTAGCATCTAACATCTCGTATGCAAGAATGTCAGTCAAAGGAACATTATTTATAGGTATATCAAATGAAATTGATTTAATTATTCTAATTATTCCGGCTTGTGGATTATATTGTATAGGACGTATTTTTACCACTATTCCGGTAGTATTTCCGGCTTTAAAAGGAGTAGAAACTTCAACATATTTCGTCAATGAATAATCACTTGTATAATATTGTTCTGAAAACAGAAATTCCGGTTGCTCTGCTCCCATATAATCCTGATAAGGATAATAATAACTATGTACATGATAATCTTCGTATTCACATATTATATTATTTTCTATAAAAGAATTATTATATAAAGCAGCCGGTATTTGTAGAGTAAAATTAATAGAAGGTAAATGAGGCAATCCAATACTATCTTCGTAACCTAAATATTTACTTTCCGGAAGTTGTATTTCAAAAAAATCTATGTCAGATATCGTTGTATCGCTGTATGTTAATGATTGAATATCTTGAGAAAAAACGATATTATACTTGTTATCAAAAATATTTATAATCAATGAATCTTCCAAATTTACTGAACTCTGTAGCGAAAAACCGGGAAGTTCTTTACACTTCATATATAAAGAATCTTGCGCATTGATATACGAAGATATTAAAAAACAAAGAATAGTCAAAAAAAGTGTCTTTTTCATACGATTTTATAATTTAAAATTCTACAATAAA
>SAMEA3663283__coassemble_802_pt1 | contig 48593 bp, 39 predicted proteins | sample SAMEA3663283__metabat2_low_PE_023 | metagenome-assembled genome bin SAMEA3663283 (sample SAMEA3663283) | pig gut metagenome | biome: pig gut; feature: pig-associated habitat; material: faeces | place: China | collected 2013 | reverse complement strand
TATGAACCACAAACGAAGAGCAAAACAAATATTCTCCTCAACCGGGATAGCCTTAGTAATCTCTCTTCTCTTCTTTTTTGTTCGTCAGTTCCTCTATGGCATAACTTTGGGCAAACTTGTTTCTGCTCATTTGGCTTGCCAAAAACATTTAAATTTGCACTAATTTTGCAGTTGCCCTTGAGAGTAGGGTTGAGGTCTGCTTCAAATATTGTCAATACTTTAGAATTTGTCATCCATTGATAGTGTGATGAAAATATTTTAAAAAAGCTATTGCTGATTAAAAATAAAGTCGTAACTTTGCAGTCCGAAATATTATCCATGCCGTGAAAGGCGAACATTTCAGGAAGTTAATTGTACATGAGCTAATTAGCCGGCCTTGTATAGCCCGATTCCTGAAGCAATTTGTTTAAAAAATTTTTAAAAGCTAATTTTATTGTGGATACATTAAGTTTTAAAACCGTTTCCGTTAATAAAGCCACAGCTAAAAAAGAATGGGTGGTTGTAGATGCTACAGACATGGTTTTGGGTCGTATGGCATCAAAAGTTGCTAAACTTTTACGCGGAAAATACAAACCAAGTTTTACTCCTCACGTTGATTGTGGAGATAATGTAATTATCATCAATGCCGATAAAGTTAAACTTACCGGTAATAAATGGACAGATCGTGTTTATCTCTCTTATACCGGTTATCCTGGTGGTCAACGCGATATTACACCTGCCCGTTTGATGCAAAAAAGTCCGGAAAAACTTATCAAGAAAGTGGTAAAAGGTATGCTCCCAAAAAATATTTTGGCTGCTTCTTTACTCAATAACCTTTATGTTTATGCCGGTTCCGAGCACCCACATGAGGCTCAACAACCAAAAACTATTGATTTAAACCTTATTAAATAACAACGAATATGGAAGTAGTAAACGCAATCGGAAGAAGAAAAGCTGCTGTTGCACGTGTTTTCGTAAATGAAGGTACCGGTAAAATCACTATCAACAAACGTGATTTAGAGGTTTATTTCCCTTCATCAATGCTTCAATATGTTGTAAATCAACCATTGAACGTTGTTAATGCCCTCGGTAAATACGATATTAAAGTAAACCTTCAAGGTGGTGGCTTTAACGGCCAAGCAGAAGCTTTACGCCTCGCTATCGCTCGCGCTCTCGTTAAAATCAATGCTGAAGACAAACCTGCTCTTAAAGCTGCAGGCCTTCTTACTCGTGACGCTCGCGTTGTTGAACGTAAAAAACCGGGTCAACCAAAAGCTCGCAAACGTTTCCAATTCTCAAAACGTTAATATTTTTTCGAGCTGCTTGAAAGACCTTTTATGTTTAGTATCTAAATCATTTAGACTCGAGATAATTGTCTCGGCTACTTGAATGATTGCTTAAACAAAACCAACGGTACTTCGGTGCCAAATAAGTAAAAAGAATGTAAACAAAAAAAAATTAAAAAAATTATGCCAGTTCAATTTCAAGATTTATTAGACGCAGGCGCACATTTCGGTCACCTAAAACGCAAATGGAATCCTGCAATGGCTCCTTATATTTTTATGGAGCGCAACGATATTCATATTATCGACCTTCATAAAACAGTAGCTAAAATTGATATAGCTGCTGAACAAATGAAACAAATTGCAAAGCAAGGAAAACGCGTACTTTTCGTTGCTACTAAAAAACAGGCTAAACAAGTAGTTGCCGACCTCGCTAAAGAAGCCGGTATGCCTTATGTTACAGAGCGTTGGGCAGGTGGTATGCTCACTAACTTCCCTACAATCCGTAAGGCTATCAAAAAAATGGGTACTATCGACAAAATGGAAAAAGATGGTACTTTTGACGCACTCTCTAAACGCGAGAAATTACAAATCAAACGTCAACGTGAAAAATTAGAGAAAAACTTAGGCTCTATCGCCGACCTTAGTCGCCTCCCGGCTGCTATCTTCGTTGTCGACGTTATGAAAGAGCATATCGCCGTTGCTGAAGCTAAACGTCTCGGTATTACTGTTTTCGGTATTGTTGATACAAACTCTAACCCTAACGGCGTAGATTATGTAATCCCGGCTAATGACGACGCTACTAAATCTATCGAATTAATCGTTGCTGAAATGGTTAACGCTCTTAAAGAGGGCGCTAACGAACGTAAACTCGAACGCGCTGAAGAAGAAAGCGAACAAGTGGAAGTTAAACAACCACGTACTCGCACTCGTAAAGGCACTCGTAAAGAAGCTCCTAAAGCTGAAAAAGCCGAAAAAGCCGAAAAAGCTTCTGAAAACGAATAATGTTAACTTGCTTTATCAGGTCTATACCTTGTTGTAAGATATAATATTATAACCTATAAAAAGCGTTATAGATTCAATGCAAAAGCTGCGATTCTTTAACGCTTTCTTTTAATATTTTTAATTAACACGATTTTTTAACCTTATAATATAATTATTATTATGGCTGTAACAATGGCGGAAATTTCTAAACTCCGCAATATGACCGGTGCAGGTATGATGGACTGCAAAAAAGCCCTTATCGAAGCTAATAACGATATGGAAAAAGCTATTGAACTTATCCGTAAACGCGGTCAAGCTATCGCTGCTAAACGTAGTGATAGAGACGCTGCTCAAGGCTGTGTATTAGCTAAAGCTGAAGGCGATTTTGCCGCTATAGTTGCTTTAAAATGCGAAACTGACTTCGTTGCTAAAAATGCTGATTTCATTGCTCTTACTAAACAAATTTTGGATGAGGCAATCAAAAATCGCCCTGCTACTCTCGATGACCTTAACAAAATGATGATAGATGGTCGCTCTGTTGCCGACCTCGTTACCGATCGCTCAGGCGTTACAGGCGAGAAAATGGAACTCGGTTATTACGAAACTGTTACCGGTAAATCTACCGTTGCTTATGTTCACCCGGGTAATATGCTCGCTACAGTTGCTGCTTTTGCTGAAGAAAATGCCGACCTTAAAGTAATGAAAGGTATTGCTATGCAAGTTGCCGCTATGAACCCTGTTGCTCTCGATCGTAACTCAGTAGATCAAAAAGTTATTGATACCGAAATACAAGTTGCTATCGATAAAACAAAAGCCGAGCAAGTACAAAAAGCTGTTGAAGCTGCTCTTAAAAAAGCCGGTTTCAACCTCTATATTTGCGAAAGCGAAGAGCACCTCAACGAGGGTATCATGAAAGGTATGATTACTGAAGCTCAAGCTCAAGAAATCCGCGAAATCAAAGAGAAAGTAGCTGCAGAAAAAGCTGCTAACCTCCCTGAACAAATGATTCAAAATATTGCTAAAGGCCGTTTGAACAAATTCTTCCAAGAGTCTACTCTCGTTGAACAACAATTCGTTGGTGGCGAAACAGAACAAAAAATGGATGTTCAAACATACCTTAAAAACAACAATACTACTGTTACAGGCTTCCGTCGAGTAACTCTTAATCAAGAATAAATTTCTGTTCACAATAATTTGGGGAATACGATTTTTTGTCGTATTCCCCTTTTTTCTGACTTCGTCATTGCGTACCCCAAAAATTTTCATCGAATAATTTGGCGATGCGCTGATGCCTTGTCATGAGCATGGTCCGGCTTAGTATTTCCTTGTTTTTAGGTAGCTTAATCTGTATCGTCGTCACTGTCTGCGCCAAAGCAAGCACCTTGTCCACACTTATGTTGATGTCTGAGAGCTTCAGCATCCTTTCGAGTTCCTTATAGACCTTCAATGCCACAAAGCAGATGCAGACGTGCGCCTCTATGCGCCGGCGTGTGAAGTGGAACATCGGCCTTATCTCTATCTTCGACTTTGAGATGCGAAAGGCACGCTCCACATGCCAAAGATTGTGGTATGCCTCATAAACATCGCTCACGGGTATGTCCGTGTTCGTAAGGTATTCTTTCAGTCCGTCCCATCTCGCATCCTCTGCCGTCTTGTCGTAGTCGATGGCGACCTTTACCTCGCCGTCCATCTTCAGGAACTTGTTGTAACCTGAACGGTTCTTCTTTTTCTTTATGAACATACAAAAAATCTTTGCTTACCCCAAAATTAGGGTATGCAAAGATACAACTAATTCTATATCAAACTGTTATAAAATTGATGTTTTTCGAGTGACGAAGTCAGGAGATTTTGTGCTTCAGGTCGTAACCTACAGTCGCTTCGCTATCGTTGTGTAATTTCTAAAAAAGTACTCGAAGGGGTATTCCCTTCGTTGAAGTGGGCAGGATACTTCAAAGAGTGGAACGGACCGAGCCCGGAGGAACGTCCTGTTGCTTATATTATTCAGTGTATCGATACAAATCTTAGTACAAATTGCTTGTGCGATGATGGGTTGCATCTCGAAGCGATTACTCTCGGGGCTTCTCTACTCGGAATTCACAGCTGTATTATCAAATCATTTAATCCGACCGAGATTTCTACAGTTCTTAATATTCCACAGCGTTATACTCCTCTTTATGTGTTGGCGTTGGGTTATCCGGCAGAAACTGTGGAATTAACTGATACCGATGGTTCTGACAATGCAGATATAAAGTATTATCGTACTCCCGAATCAGTACATATTGTGCCAAAACGTCCTTTAAAAGAGTTGATTATTCGTTGATGTAAGCCCTTAAATACAAAATATCAATATATATATTTTCTTTCGTTTATGGTGGCAAAGAAGAGAAAAAACAGATATTTTGTAAATTCACAATCGAAGTGCAAAATTACAACAGTTGATTGAAATAATAGACACAGTCTGCACACCGAGACGATGTGCGGACTGATTTATATAGAAGTAATTTCAGAAGTCTGAAATATGCTGTCCGTTATTTCTTGATTTCGTCATTGTATACCCCATAAATAGTGTATGCAAGATACAATTTATTATAGATATTAAACAAATAGAATTTGTATAACATCGCATATTTCGTATAAATAAATCCGTTAATGTAGTTAAAATCTAAATCCGAAACCTGTTCTAATATTGTTTATAGGTCCCGTATAAACCATATCAATTAATATATCATAATCCAAACTGATATAAAAATTATTTAACATAAATGAAATACCGCATTCTACACCGGAATCAAATATGAATTGATGAATATTTGAAGGACTAATTTCTTTCTCTACTGTTTGAAAGAGTAATTGGGAATAATATACCCCGAAATTAAAACGAAGAAAGGCATTTTTATATATGGGTTGATCGTAAGAAAAAATTGCAGGTATTTCCAAACGTCCTGCAGAATAGTGAGCCTTATCGGCTAATTTTACTTGTCCATAATCAAAAATATTATCATTTCTAAATCTGGCACCAACATTAACATTCCATCTTTGATTTTTTGTCAAAGGCAATTCTGCAGTAGCTGTAACAAAAGAAGTAATACCGACATCCGTATAATTGGTTAATGCAGCACCTATACCAGCCTTAATATTAAGTTTCATATCAAATTTATTTTCCGAAGTCGAATTTTGAGACTTAACTTCTGCCATAAATACTAATAATATTATTAGTAAAAGAGTAATACGTGTTTTCATAACAATATATATTTATAATTAATAAATAGGTTTTTTTGTGCATGTATAGTAAAAATTTTGATTCATAGATTGAATCACATTGCCATTTCGTAAATAAGAATTATTGAAATAATTATTTTGGTTATTAGACATCATATAACCAAGAAATGCTTGTCTATCATATTGCATACACCCAACAAAATTTTTAAATGTTGTTTGACATTCACTTTGACAAGAAACTGTTATTTCTTCACCTGCTTTTACTGTAACAATACCAATATTTACATCAGTCTCAAGTTTGTATTTTACAGTACCACTGATATTGAATTTTTTAAAAGCATCAACTTCATAAATAGCTAACACTTGTTCTATTTCATTAGGTTTCCATGCTTGGTCAAAAAACAAATTAATTCTAACCCAACCTTCTTCAAGTCCTTTTCGAGCTTTTCTAATGTTTTTGGGTCTTATGTATGCCATTAATAAGTTATCAAAACCTGCAGATGCTGTTAAATCAGACGGATTAATAATATTAGATTGTTGCCCTTTTATAAATGCAAATTCATATTTATTTTCGTATAATCCGAATTGTTCTTTGATTAATATTTCGTCTATTACTACAGAATATGTGGCAGTGGAATCATATTCATACATTTCAGTTGAAATATTATTGTTTGAATCATCGGGATAAACAGCAAAAGTATAATCTTTATATTCATCACGTTGAATTATCCAAACAGGTAAAGTATCTAAATAATTGTAATCAACAGGAACTATTTTAAATTCAGGATACTGAAATTCATACCCCATACTAACATTATAATTGTTAATTGGCTCCGGAACAACAGTAGGAAACTCAACATCATTATAATCTTCCAAAGGTATTGGGCAAAATATACTAATGTTGTTGTCATTTAAAAAAGTTACATAATCACCCCAATCCTCTCCATTTGTTTCCAGAATATTTTTAATATCAAAAATAAATTCGGTTAATGTATCATTGTTTTCTTCTAATAAATCAGAAATAAACACACGATCAGGCAAGTATTCTTGTCGCTTGATTTTAATTCTATTATTAATAAAATTAACAACTTCTTCATGTTGTATTAGTGCATTGTAAAAAGCATTAGTAAACGTACTAATTTTTTCTTTGCATAACATTTCTTCCTCTGAAATAGGGAAATTCTGAGAACTCTTTTGTTTGTTGTTTTGACTTAATGCGTCTGTTTGAGTTAATTCATTGATATTATTACAGCCAAATAATATCACAAAACTCAACACTAATAAAGATAAATGTTTCATAATAAAAAATTTAAATTAATAAATGTGTTGTCTAACTCTATAAATATCAAATTATTACAATATAAATGGACTACAACAAGAACATTACATTCATTTTTTTGTGTATATAAATTTGACAATGCAAATATAATAATAAATTTTTTAATCAAAATCAATTTAATATAAGATTTTTAGATTTTCAATAAGTAAGTGCAAAATAAACTTTATAAATAACTTCCATTGAAGTATAATCCACTCCCAAGAGGCGTCCGGACGCCTCTTGGGGGTGGGGGTAGAGAAAAGTCTAAAATCAACAAGCAATACAAAAAAATAAAAAGGGGGAGACCGAAATTAACTAATTTTGTATTGTTATGTATAAACAGCTAACCCGGGAGCAAAGGTACGTAATTTATCAGGAATTACAAGTAATGCCAATATACTTTTTAAACAATATTTCCCAAAAGAAATTGATTTTAAACTGATTAGTGACAATCAAGTTATGAATGTACAACGAAAACTAAACAAAAGACCAAGGAAAAAACTCGGATTCAATATCCCTGGTCTTGCTTTTTTCAATCAACTGTTGTAATTTTGCATTTGCTTGTTGAAAGTAGGAAACAGATATTTTCTATATTCACTTTGTGGTTTGCAAAAATATTTGTACCTTTGCGGTCGCTTTTCACGGATTTCCGTGTGATGGGAAATTTAGCCATTATTAAAAGCTAAAATTTTGAGTAACACAAATTAAATTTTAAATTCGAAAAATGAAAACATTCTCTCTTAAAGGTACTATCCGTACCGACTTAGGAAAAAAAGCTGCAAAAGCTATCCGTGCTAATGATAGCATTCCTTGCGAACTTTATGGAAACGCAGAAAATGTTCACTTCACTTGTACTGCTTCTGCTATTCGTAAATTGGTTTATACTCCTGAAATATTCGTTGTTGACCTCGACATCGATGGTAAAGTATGCAAAGCCGTTATGCGTGAAATTCAATTCCACCCGGTTTCTGATAAAGTAATGCATATCGATTTCCTTCAAGTTACAGAAGAAAAACCAATCGTTATGGAAGTGCCAGTTCGCCTCGAAGGTCTTGCTCAAGGTGTTCGTGCCGGTGGTAAATTAAGTCTTGATATGCGTAAACTCCGCGTTAAAGCTCTTTATAATAACATCCCTGAAGTGCTTGTAATCAATGTAGAAAACCTTGACCTCGGTAAAACTATCCAAGTTCGCGCTCTTCAGTTCGAGAACCTTGAAATTCTTAATGCTCCTAACGCTGTTGTTTGTGCCGTTAAACTTACTCGTGCTGCACGTGGTGCTCAAGCAAAAGCAAACTAATTAAATTCTATCTATGAAATTTTTGATTGTCGGGTTGGGCAATATCGGTAGTGAATATGCCCATACTCGCCATAATATAGGTTTCGACACATTGGACGCTTTCGCACAGGCGTCCAATGCTGTTTTTACAGATAAGCGTTATGGCGCTATAGCGGAGGTTAAACTTAAAGGTCATCAACTAATCCTTTTAAAACCTTCAACTTATATGAATCTTAGTGGAAATGCCGTTCGTTATTGGATGCAACAAGAAAAAATTCCTGTCGAGCAACTTCTTGTTGTCGTCGACGACCTTGCACTCCCTTTCGGTACACTCCGTTTAAAACCCAAAGGTAGTGATGCAGGCCATAACGGATTGAAGAATATTCAAGAACTTATCGGTACACAGGCATACCCTCGCTTGCGATTCGGTATAGGTAACGATTTCCCTCAAGGTGGTCAGATAGACTATGTGCTTGGTAAAATCCCGGCAGAACAACAACAATGTAAGGAAGAGCGTATTGCAATAGCTTGCGAGATAATAAAAAGTTTTTGCCTTGCCGGTATTCAAATTACTATGAACCAATACAATAACAAATAGCAATGCCTTCGGATATTCGTGTAGATAAATGGCTGTGGACGATGAGACTGTTTAAGACACGCTCTCTTGCTGCAGAGGCTTGTAAAAAGGGTAGGGTGTTTATCAATAGTATTCCGTTGAAACCATCTCATCTTGTGCATGTGGGCGATGTAATCCAATTAAAAAGACCCCCTATTTTATTCTCTTATAAGATTATAGATATTACCCAGAATAGAGTTGGCCCTAAATTGGTACAAAATTTTATGACTCAGGTTACTACACGCGATCAACTGGAACTTCTTGAGATGCTTAAACTCGATAAAGCTAATGCTCGTGCTAAAGGACTCGGTCGCCCTACAAAAAAAGAGCGTCGTAGCCTTGACGAATTTATAGATGACACTCCTTTCTTTGTTGATGACGATGATTGGGATTTCGATGAAGACTGATTTCCGTTTTTTTAACTTTTTGTTTCGAGAAAAATTGTCTATATTTGCACGTTTTTTAATAACATAATTGATGTAACTTATGTCTGATCAAGAACCCAAAAAACTTGAAATAGAATTACCGGAAGAGATAGCCAGAGGTACTTATTCCAATTTGGCAGTAGTGGCTCATTCTACCTCGGAAGTCATCTTGGATTTTATTAGTGTAATGCCTAATACTCCTAAACATAAAGTATGCTCTCGTATTGTGATGACCCCCGAAAACGCAAAGCGCTTGCTTCTTGCATTACAAAAAAATATCTCAGATTACGAGAAAAATTTCGGTACAATAGATTTAAATAAGGGAAATACATACATTCCTCCAATGTTTGGTGGTGCGGAAGCGTGAATTCTTTAATTTCCAATATTAGTAAATCGATTGCAGATATAGCATCTGCAAAATTTCTTGTTGCCGTTAGTGGCGGGCCGGATTCTGTGGCACTTTTACATGCTATGTGTGAGTTGAAATGTAATTGTGCTGTGGCGCATTGTAACTTCCATCTTCGTGGAGATGAAAGTGATGCTGATGCCGAATTAGTGCGTAAACTCGCTGTAAAATACGGTGTTACGTTTTACGGGGTGGACTTCGACACTATTGGTTTTGCTCAAGAGCAACATCTCTCTATCGAAATGGCTGCTCGCAAACTTAGGTACGATTGGTTCGATGAAATCGCTAATGAGTATAATTTCGATTATATAGCTATTGCTCATAATGCTAATGATACAATAGAAACGTTTTTATTGAATTTAATTCGCGGTACAGGCATTCGCGGGCTTTGTGGTATTCCCGAAAAAAGAGATAATATAATCCGCCCGATGATGAATGTTTCGCGTGGCGAAGTGATGGATTTTATTGAGCAAAATAGCCTTGAATATCACATTGATAAAACCAACAATGACGTAGTTTATACTCGTAATTATATAAGACACAATATTTTACCTCAGTTCGTAAATTTGAACCCTTCGTTTGTTAATACGATGCTCTCGAACCTCAAAAGATTATCTGACGTTGCCGACATCGTAGACGCTTATTCCGATTCGTTGTATAACATTGCTGTAGAAGAAAAAAATAACATATACAATATAAACCTTTCAAAACTTCCCAAGTCCAATTCCCGTAATGAGTTGCTGTTTAAATGGCTCTCTCCATTTGGTTTTTCACCCGATGATATTAGAGCTATAGCTGGCTTTGAATCGTTGCAATCCGGAAAACATTTCTTTTCAGAAAGTCACGTTGCTTTAATAGATAGAAATACTATCATTATAGCTCCTAAATCTGATTTTGAAACAGATAATGTAGAATATGATATCAATTCGGATATCAATTTTCCAATAAGCATTACAATTCAAAATGTAAAGAAAGAAAATTTTATCATGGATAAAAGTACCGATGTTGCATGCCTTGATGCCGATAAATGCGTCGGAAAATTCACTCTCCGACATTGGAGAAAAGGCGATTTTTTTACTCCTTATGGTATGAAGGGTAAGAAAAAATTAAGCGACTTTTTCTCCGATAAGAAGCTTTCTATTATCGAAAAAAATAAGGTGTGGCTCTTTTGTGTAAATGATGAAATTGCTTGGGTTGTAGGTATGAGGGTTAGTGATAAATTCGCTGTTACAAATCAAACCGAAAATATTTTAAAACTATCTTTAAATTAATATTTTATGAGAAAATTCTTAGGATTGTTATTTGCTGTCATGATTTTTGCTTCTTGCGCTTCAGTAAAGAAGACTGATTATCAAATGCCAATACAAGTATCTCTTATTAAAGAGATTAAGTCTAATAATGCGTTTCGTATGCTTTGGTATGATTTTATTACCGAAGCCAATCAATATCAATCGTATAAAAACTATATTCCGTCGGATAAGTTGATTTCTCATTATTCGTTGGTTCAAGAGGAAAAGAACGTCATAGTACCTCTTTATCTCCAAGTAAATGACAATTTCGATTTTAAACAATTGAAAGAGTTGGGCGCGGAATATTCCAAAACCACCAATAATACTCTATCAGTCAGATTCCCTCTTAAGAATTTGCCTTCATTATTGACATTAGAGAATGTCTCTTATGTCGAGTATAATAATAAAGTTGAATTAAGATTATATTAACACACAAATTAATCTATTAAATTTTTATGAAAAAATTTTCTACCTGTTTATTTGCCTTGTTACTGGTTTTTTCACCGATGTTGGCCCAAGGTAAATTGATGAATTCCATGAGATTGAAACTTATGGAACAGAAAGAGTCGTCTATGCAAAAAATGGTTTCTGACCAAAAAGTAGAGGCTTATATTCATTTTAATGGCGATGTTGATGTTGCTGTTCTTGAAAAATATAATGCTGACGTGCATTCCCTTTTTCAAAATATAGGCATTGCTACTGTTACTATTGACTTGTCTACCGTTGAAGCTTTGGCTTCTGAGCCATCTATAAAATTTATAGAGGCTGCTACTCCGGTGCAAGTGCGTATGGATCAAGCTCGTAAAATAGCTCATGTAGATGAAATCCATCGTGGTGATGGTCAGTTAAATAATACTCCATATAAAGGTAGCGGTGTGGTAGTAGGTGTAGTGGATGTGGGTTTTCAATATACTCATGCTGCTTTCCGTGACCCGGATAATACTGCAAATACAAGAATTAAGAGGGTTTGGGAACAAGATGGAAGTTCGGTTATTTACGGTAAGCCTTCCGGCTATTCATACGGTTTTGAATTAAAAACTCAGACTCAAATGTTTGAACGTCAATACGACGCGCGATATACAGATAATATTGGTCATGGTACTCACGTAGCCGGTATTGCTGTCGGTGGCGATATGGACCGTATTTATTATGGTGTTGCTCCTAAAGCCGATTTGGTTATCGTTTCTTGCGGTATGGGTAATACAAGTATTACCGATGGCGTTAAATATATCTTCGATTACGCTCAATCCGTTGGAAAACCGGCAGTGGTAAACCTTAGTCTCGGTTCTCATTTCGGTCCTCATGATGGTACGTCAACTATGGATAGAATTATGGATGAACTCCAAGGTCCCGGTAAAATTATTGTCGGTGCAGCCGGTAATGAGGGCGGTGATAAATTTCACCTCTCAAAAACCTTTACAGAAGAGGATTCTATTGTTAAAACTACTATAGACTTTTATAATAGCTCTATGAGATACTCTTCCGTTGACATTTGGGGTGAAGAGGGTATAGATTACGAGTATCAAATTGTTGCCGTAAAAAAATCTACTAATACTTTAATTTATCAATCTCCTTTTTTTAAGGCAAGTACAGATACTATCATGACGGTTAAAGCATTAGGCTATCATGATGTTAAAACCGACAGCGTTATTTTTGAAGTTCCAGTGAAAGCTACGGCTCAATTAAATGCTATTAATAATAAATATAATGTTTCGTTAAGTTCTACTGTGACTAAAATTCCAGCTTACGGATATTATTTAGGTATTATTCTTAAATCAAAAACAGGAACCGTGCATATGTGGGCGGACGACCAGTATTCCGGTCTCTCAAGCAATAATATCAGTGGATGGGCGGATGGTAATTGTGAAAGTAGTGTAGGTGAAATTGGCGGTACCGGAAAACGTATTATATCTACCGGCGCTATTGTTAGCCGTTATTATAATAGCTCACGTCCTTATAATAATTTAGCCGACTTCTCCTCTATGGGTCCAACCCCTGACGGCCGTGTAAAACCTGATATTACAGCTCCGGGTTGCTACGTTATTTCAGCAATTCCTAACACCAATCGCGTTATAAAGTCTTCTTATTTTGATGAGGCATTAAGGTTTTCTTTCAATGGAGAAACTCAATATTACTCATATATGCAAGGCACGTCAATGTCTTCTCCTTTTGTAGCCGGCGTAATAGCTACTTGGCTCGAAGCAGACCCAACACTTACTCCTGAGCGTTTACGCGAAGTGTTTGCTAAAACAGCCATAAGAGATGAATTTACTGGTAACGTTTGCCCAAATAATGAATTCGGTTATGGTAAAATAAATGCTAATGCAGGTCTCCTTTACGTTCTTGGCAAAACTACTGCAAATGATGTTGTAGAAGCAGAAACTGCTAATTCCGTAATGGTATATCCTAATCCTACTGAGGGTGAATTCAATATCGGATTTATTGGTGCCGATAAAAATGTTTCCGTATCAGTCTATTCTATCGATGGTAAAATGGTGTACAATCAATTTTTCGGAGATGTTATGCCAGGAGACAGTCGCGTTGTGAATATGTCAAACGCAAAAGACGGCATTTATATCGTACGTATTGAAGGAGATAATTCATTACAATCTCATCGATTGGTAATTAATAAGTAAATATACTTTGTTTAGTATAAACGAAAGCTTCATTTTTGGTGATATTACCATTATTGTTTCCGTGACTGATAAAAAATGCTTTTACGGTAACAAAGATGGTAATATCATCTTTCTTTATCTACCGGTTAGTCATTCTGCCAACATCAATAATCCGACGGCACAAAAAGCACTTAAGTTATTACTGTCTAAGATATTGATAAAAGAGGGTAAAAACTTGCTCCCTCAATTGACGGTAGAATGGGCGCAAAAGATGAATTTGTCGTTTAATGAGCTTAAAATCAAAAGAGTAAAATCACGATGGGGCTCTTGTTCATCGCAGAATAATATCAACTTGTCGTGCTACTTGATGATGCTGCCAAAGCATCTTATCGACTATGTTGTGGTTCACGAATTATGCCATGTTAAACATAAAAATCACGGACCTCAATTCAAAACCCTATTACATAGCTATTTCCCTAATTGGCGTGTATATGAAGAAGAAATGAAAATTGCCGCACGAAAAATTTATTGGCTGATGTTTTAAATGATTTTTTTATCTCTTTTTTGTTTTTTTATTTGTACCTTTGTGGCAATAAAGGTATTTAGTCATTGAATTCTTAATTTATTGATAATTATATGGCTTCACAAGAAGATGTTTTTAAGAAATTAGTTTCTCACTGTAAGGAATACGGTTTTGTTTTCCCTTCAAGTGAGATTTATGATGGCTTGGCAGCCGTTTATGATTACGGACAAAATGGTGTTGAGCTAAAGAATAATATTAAAAAATATTGGTGGGATAGTATGGTGCTTCTTCATGAGAATGTAGTAGGTATTGATGCCGCTATTTTTATGCACCCTACAACATGGAAAGCTTCCGGACATGTGGATGCTTTTAATGACCCACTCATCGATAATAAAGATAGCAAAAAGCGTTATCGTGCAGATGTGTTAATCGAAGACCTCCTTGCAAAATACGAAGAAAAGATAAATAAGGAGTGCGAAAAAGCCGCTAAGAAGTTCGGCGACTCTTTTGATAGAGAGATGTTCTGCGCTACCAACGGTCGCGTAAAAGAGTATAAAGAGAAATACGATGCTATTCATAGTAGATTTGTAAAAGCTATGGAGGCTAACGACCTTGTAGAGCTAAAACAAATAATTGTGGATAACGAAATTGTTTGTCCTATTTCAGGTACGAAAAACTGGACTGATGTTCGTCAATTTAACCTCATGTTCTCTACCGAGATGGGCTCAACTGCCGATGGTGCAATGAAAGTATATCTCCGTCCGGAAACGGCACAAGGTATTTTTGTCAATTTCCTTAATGTGCAAAAAACCGGTAGAATGAAGGTGCCTTTTGGTATTTGCCAAATAGGTAAAGCCTTTAGAAATGAAATCGTTGCTCGTCAGTTTATTTTCCGTATGCGTGAATTCGAACAAATGGAGATGCAATTCTTCGTTCGTCCGGGTGAGGAATTGAAATGGTTCGAACATTGGAAACAATTCCGCTTGCGTTGGCATAAAGCCCTCGGACTTGGAGATGAGAAATATCGCTTCCACGACCACGAGAAATTGGCTCACTATGCAAATGCCGCTACTGATATCGAATTCCAAATGCCATTCGGATTTAAAGAGGTTGAGGGTATTCACTCTCGTACGGATTTCGACCTCTCTAGTCATGAAAAATATTCCGGTAAGAACATTAAATATTTCGACCCGGAAATTAATCAAAGTTATACACCTTATGTCATTGAAACATCTATAGGTGTAGACCGTATGTTCTTATCTATCATGTCGGCTGCATATACCGAAGAGCAACTTGAAGGAGGCGATAGCCGCGTTGTGCTTAAGTTACCTCCTGTGCTTGCCCCTATTAAAGTGTGCGTGATGCCTCTCGTTAAAAAAGATGGTCTTCCGGAAAAAGCTCGTGAAATTATGGATAACCTTAAATTCGACTTTAAATGTTCCTACGACGAAAAAGACTCTATCGGTAAACGTTATCGCCGTCAAGATGCTGTGGGTACTCCTTTCTGTATTACTGTTGATCATCAAACGCTTGAAGATAACTGCGTTACTATCCGTTATCGCGATACAATGTTGCAAGAAAGAGTCGAAATAGATAAGTTACACTCAATTATTGCTGATGCAGTGAATATGAAAAATTTATTTAAGAAGATTGTTAATCAATAATATTATTTTAGCCAATCACGTGTAGATAGTATACCGTGATTGGCTTTTTTTATAATTATGAAAATCACTAATTTATCTGATAATAATACAATATTAAATCACTTTGTAAGTGAACTGAGAGATGTTGATATTCATAACGACTCTATGAGGTTTCGTAACAATATCGAAAGAATAGGTCAAATACTTGCTTATGAAGTCAGCAAATCTCTTGAGTATGAGAATGCCGAGGTTGTCACTCCTCTTGGTGTAGCACAAACGTGCCATATTGCCGATAACATTGTTGTGGCTTCTATTTTACGTGCCGGATTGCCACTTCATAATGGAATATTGTCTTTCTTCGATAAGGCGGAGAATTGTTTTGTTTCCGCATATAGAAAATATATTAATGAAACCGAATTTGACGTGCATGTAGAGTATATTGCTTCGCCTTCTTTAGATGGTAAGGTAGTTATTCTTGCCGACCCGATGCTTGCAACCGGCTCGTCGATGGAGCTGGCATATAAGGCTTTGTTGACTCATGGTACACCGAAAAAGGTTATAATCTGCTCGGTAATAGCAAGTCAGTTTGCAATAAATTACGTCTCAGAGCATTTGCCATCTGACAAATGTGAAGTCTTTACCGCCGTTATCGATGCGGAATTAAATGAGCACGCCTATATCGTTCCGGGTCTTGGTGATGCAGGCGACCTTGCTTTTGGCGAAAAATTAAGCCGTTAACTTAATATTCCCATCTATGAAAAACTGTACTTCCTTGTTTTTTTCGTTTTTTGTTGCACTCATTATCTCTGTTTATCCTAACGTCTCTGCTCAAAATATTCAGGGATTGGTATATCATAATGCCGATTCGTTTCGGATTGTTAATAAAGGCTTTGATGATACGGAACTGACATACTCTCGTTTACCATTGTACCTTAAGGATTCTGTCCGTGCCGACTTGTGGAGTCGTGGTTTGTGTAGTAGCGGAATCGGCATTCGCTTTTCTTCAAATTCAAAGAGAGTGGCTCTAAAATACACCTTGTTATGGGATTTTCATATGAATCATATGGCGGATACGGGAATAAAAGGTGCCGATTTGTATTTATTGGAAAAGAATGGAGTGTGGAAGTACGTAAATTCAGTTCGCCCTAAAAATAATAATAATGAGTTGAAACAAAATGAGAAAGTACTCGTTGATAATTTGGACGGCGAAACTCATGATTTTTTGATTTATTTGCCTTTGTATGATGGGGTTACCGAGATGTTTATAGGTGTCGATAGTTCTGCGGTTTTATCTGCACCTACTGTTGATAACCCTCGTAAAAATAAGAAGATAGTGATGTATGGAACCAGTGTATTGCAAGGCGGTTGTGCTTCACGTACCGGCATGGCAGCTACAAATATTATTCAGCGAGAGTTAAATTGCGAAGTGATTAATTTAGGTTTTAGCGGTGAAGGTAAAATGGACTCTTGTATTGCTCGGGCTATTGGTTCTACCCCTGATATAGATGCTATTGTTATCGATCCTGTGCCAAATTGTACAGAGAAGATGTGTGATACTCTCACTTTCGGATTTGTTGATATCCTTGCAACATTATGCCCAGATATCCCCATCATAATGGTAGAAGGGGCTATATATACTTATGCTGAATACGACTCTTTTTTTAAAACATATTTGCCGAAAAAGAATCAAGCATACTATAATAACTATAAAAAATTAAAGCGAGCGGGGCATAAAAATATCATCTATGTAACTTCAAATAATTTATACGGCTCTGATGGTGAAGGTACCGTCGATGGTATTCATTTCACAGATTACGGATTCCGTAAATATGCCGATAAATTGATAAAAGTACTTCGTCCGATTATCAAATAGGACGGTAATGTTATGGTTTTATACCGTTAATAATCAACGATATTATCTCTTCCTTTCTATGCTCGATATAGTTGTTTTGAGACGCACTATCATTATCAATGAGTAAGAATTGGTCAATTATCGGTAATGTGATAAAAGTGAAAGCCGTGAGAGAGATGATGTTGATTATCAAATCTATAGGGTTTATTTTTCTAATATTGCCTTTTTCTATTTCCGAGTTGATTAAGTTACAGAAATTTTTGTAGAATGAGAGTCTTTTCGGGTTATTGACAAGTGAATCGTGAATAAAATCTCTGCGTTCCGGCTTTGTTAGCAATTCATTTATAATAAGATAAGGTAATTTTGGGTTTTCCTTTAATGTGTCGAAATAGGTGGTTACTCCGAGCGTTATCTTCTCATTGAGTGTGATGTTTTCGTACAAAGGATTGGATAAAGTGATTAACACATCCTCGAACTTCTTATAGAAAATCTGTTGAAACAGTTTCTCTTTTGTGCGGAAATAGTAGTGAATAAGGGCTTGATTACATCCTACTTCTTTGGCTATATCTGTTGTGCTCGTTGCATCAAAGCCTTTGTCCATGAATAATTGTTCCGCTACTTTAAGTATTTTTTGCTCTAAATTTTGCTCTTTCATAATTGCTCTTAGTTGTGTGATTTTTTAGCGTTGTCAATCATAAAATGTAGACGGTTGAAAACGTTTGCATCCGAAGTGCTACCGTCGAAATCTAAGAAAAGAAGATTGAGATAAGGATATTCTTCTTTAAGTTTCTTCTCAATTCCTTTAGAGATTATGTGGTTTGCGATGCAGCCGAAAGGTTGTACGCTGACGATGTTGTTAACACCGCTATGTACTAATTCTCCTATTTCTCCCGGTAAAAGCCATCCTTCTCCGAAATCGGCAGCCATACATATCGCTTTGCCGGAGTATTCTGCTATTTGGAATATGGATGCAAGAGGGTGGTAGTATTTAAAACAGTCGCATTGGCGGTCCATCTTTTTGGCACAACGCATAATGTATTTGTGTATATTGTCCGTAATAAAGGTTGGTATCGACTCTTGACGAATAAAGAGTTTACGGTTGATGTGGTTGTTGACAATGCTCGTCATAAAGAAGTTCGTTAGAGAAGGAGGAATTACGTCGAGCCCCTGCTCTATAAGCCATTCGGTTACGAATTTGTTGCTGAAACCATTGTATTTGACGTAAATCTCGCCTACCAGACCTATTTTAGGCAACTCTTTTTCTATGATATTGTTAGAAAATTCTAATGCGGCTTCGTGCAGTAGACCAAGTAGACCTTTGGTATCTTTGCGCAAAATAATCGGTTGTGCTGCGATGATGTATTTGTCGTATATTTTACGGGCTATACCGGGTTGAGTTTCTCTTGCGGCAGAAGAGTGGTACAACTTGGCAAGTGAGTCGGCGAAAAGCATAGAATAGATGGTAATACGAATTATTTTTTTCCAATCTATTTTAAAGCCCGGTTGGTTGTTATTTACCCCTTTTCCTATAGCCAAGGATATTACAGGTACATCTTTATATCCCGCATTGATAATGGCGTTTTTGATTAAAGAAAAATAGTTGCTTGCACGGCACTGACCTCCGGTTTGAGTGATGATAACGGCAACGTCGTTCAAGTCGTATTTGCCACTATTTAGTGCATTTAATATGCTACCTATGACAATTGTGGCAGGGTAGCATATCTCGTTATTTGCATATTTTAGCCCCGCCTCTACATCTTGTTGATTTCCGGTAGGCAGATTTATTAGTTTGTACCCTAAAAGGCTGAAAATGGCAGGAACGAATTCGGAGTAACCCTCTGCAAAATAAGGAGCGAGAAGCGTTCGTCTCCTATCTTCTGTAGTATAGACTTTTGTGTTTACAAACTCTTGTTCATGCAGTTCCAATGTTTTGTTAATGTCTACACTTTCTACAAGAGAGCGAATTCTCAGTCTTAAAGAACCGATATTGTTTACGTCATCGATTTTCAGTAGGGTTACATTTTTGTTATAGTGCGATAAAATGCTTTTTACTTCGTCGATAATAAAAGCGTCCGGTCCGCAACCGAATGATGTTAATTGTACGAAGTGCAAGTTGTTTTGCTGCCAATTGCCTACGAAAGATGCGGCTTTGAATATTCTGTTCGGGTAAGACCATTGGCTTAAAGCATTGATTTTTTCGAAAATAGAGTCGTTGAAAGAGCGACTGATATTTTCACAAATAATGTCGATACCCATCTTGCAGATGGCGTAAGATAGTTTATGCTCTATCAGCTGGTCGATATGGTAAGGTCTGCATGCCAGCATTATTACCATTCTTCCTTCGGCAGTTGCTCGCTCTAATATTTTGGTATTTATTGCTGTGAGTTCTTCGTGAAATTTTTCGAGTTCGGCAAGTGCTTTTTCAATTGCAGCGACTATAGTTTGCTCGCTAATTTTTAATGATTTTAAGTATTGTATGCAACTTTTTCTCAGTAGAGTGGCATCGTTGAAGTTAATTACGGGGCTATCGAAGTGTATTCCGAATTTCTTTTCCGGGTTTATAGAACTTCGTATTACATCTGAGTAGCCACTTACTATTGGGCAGTTGAAACTATTACCTGTAGTCTTGTCTTCTTTTTTTTCGAAGATTGTATACGGATAGAAAATTCTATCCACCTTTTTGTTGGCTAAATTAATAATATGCCCGTGCATTAATTTGGCAGGGAAACATATGTTGTCTGCCATTATAGAATTTATTCCCGCGTTATATAGGTTGTTTGTAGAGATGTCGGATAAAACTACTTTAATGCCACATTCCGTGAAGAGAGTGTGCCAAAATGGATACTCCTCGTACATTCCCAAAGCACGTGGTATACCTATTGTGATGTTGCTCTTCGCTACTCCTTTCCTGTTGAATAATAGGCGATTTTTTATTACAAAGATGTTTTCTCCTTCGTATTTACCTTCGTTCTTGTTTGAGTATACTCTTTCACAGTTATTTCCTGTATAGTATTCATTCCCGTTGCTGAACTTATAGCTTTTTATAGTACATTTATTGTTGCATCCGTCACAAGAGAATACGTTACTTGTGTAGCTGTTTTCGGCAAGGGAGCCTATTTTTCTTTCGTTGCTCATGCTTGTAAATGTTTATTTCGGGCGTAGATGGCAGCGCCATAAGCACCCATTAATTCCGGAATGTCTGATATTTGAACGTTACTTTTAGTCTCTAATTCAAGAGCACGGATAATGCTGCTGTTACGGAAAGTACCACCTTGTACGATGATATTCTTGCCAAGTTCTGATATATTGTGAAGTTTCAGCATTTTGAAAAGACAATTTTTAATTACCGAGTAGCTTAGTCCTGCTGCAATATCTTCTATTTGAGCGCCTTCGCGCATAGCTTGTTTTACTTTGGAGTTCATAAATACCGTACAGCGGGTACCCAGGTCGTAAGGGCGATTTGCACCACATGCTTTGTAGGCGAAATCTGCCACTTTTATGCCGAGGATGTTGGCAAAAGTCTCTATGAAAGAGCCACATCCCGATGAGCAGGCTTCGTTTATCTCTATTCGCTTAATAGAGCCGTTTTCAACGAAAATCGCTTTCATATCTTGACCTCCAATGTCGAGAATGAAACTTACATCCGGATTAATTTCTTTTGCTGCCGTAAAGTGTGCCATCGTTTCTACAATGTTATAGTCCAGATTATAAGCAGCTTTCAAGAGGTTTTCTCCATAACCGGTTACACAACTTCCGTTTATAGTTAATTCTTTTATGTTGTCCGGTATTTGCTCTATAGCTTTATTGAAAGTGTTGTAGCTGTCGCCGTTATTGTGGTTGTAGCTACTATATATTATCTTTTTATCTTGATTGATAATGATTATTTTAGTAGTCGTAGAGCCGGAATCTATCCCGAGGTAATAAGTATCTCCCTCTGCCGGTACTGCTGTAGGTAATTTTTTTACTAATTGATTGTCTTTCCAATTGTCGTATTCGGCTTTGGTGTCGAACAGTGGCGGTAGGGTGTTTTTAGAATAGTATTTGATGTCGGAAAAGTGTAGTGCGTGATATAGTTGAGTAGTGTCTACTATCTGTTCGTTTTCCATAGAGAGCAGTGCACAACCTAATGCCGGAATAAATTGAGGAGTGTCCGGTAGAATAGTGTCTTCGTTTTGAATATCCAGCACTTTCTCGAAATGTTTCTTTAATTCCGGCAGATAAGCAAATGGACCACCACAGAAAAACACCTTCTTTTTTACCTCCATACCTCTTGATAATGAGGCTATAACCTGTAAGGCAACAGCGTGAAACATAGAGGCTGCAATGTTGCTTTTACTCACACCTCTGCTAATAAGGTTTTGTATGTCGGTTTTTGAAAATACACCGCAACGGGATGCTATAGGATAGATAGTGTCGGCTTCGGCGGCAAGGGTATTTAATTCTTGTGTCGTTGTGTTTAATAAAAGTGCGGTTTGGTCGATAAAAGCACCCGTGCCTCCTGCACAACTGCCATTCATCCTTATGTCCGGTATTTTTCCATCTTCAAAAAATATCATCTTACTATCTTCCCCACCCATATCTATGAGTGTGTGAACATCGGTATATTTCTGATGAATTACTTCTACTGCCGCAATCACCTCTTGTACAAATCTATATCCTAATCTCTCGGCATATCCCATACCTACCGACCCCGTTAGAGTGACTCTGAATTTGCACAAGTTGAATTTTTCTATAATATGATTTAATATATTTCTTCCGGAAGATATGACATCAGCATTATGACGTACGTATTCTTTGAAAATTATTTTCTTTTCTTCATCTATGATTATGGCTTTTATCGTTGTAGAGCCAATGTCAATTCCTAAATTATAAATAATGTCTTGTCGTTGTAATAGCATGTTAATAGTGTTGTTTAATAGACTTATTAAATAGGTCTACAAAGGTAATGATAATTTTTTAATTGATAGGGTGGAAAATGAATTTTTTTAGTGTTTAATAAAAAAAGGCTATGTATGATTCCTCACTACATAGCCTGAGATTTTTTTTAGATTACAGATTTTATCTGTCTAACTTAATATTATTGTCTAACTTAATATTATTGTCTAACTTAATATTATTTGTAGAAACTATTTTTTATAAGTATAACGTTGATGATACTTATTTATTGTGTTGAAGATTGCAAATAGTGCGTGTAATATCTAAAATAATCAGTACCGGTGAGGTTATCAGTAATATAAAAAGCCAATCTTGATATTTTAATGGGGCTACATTGAACAGAGGTCCTGCAAAATTTACTATCACGATTTGCCCGATTAAGATTACGATAACTATTACAGCGAACCATTTACTGAATGTTTTTTTGAACATATTTTGACCTTTAAATAGGCAAATAATATCTAACAACAAACTTCTACCGGAGCGATAATATTTGGCATTAAAGAGGTTCCAGAATTGTAGCATAACAAAAGTAGTGAAGAAGAAGCCGGCTTCGTAGGCACTTAGATGAGCTTTTGTTTTAGAGAATTTAAAGAGACCTAAGAAGAATTCTTTAAAGCTACTCTCGCATATTGTTGTGTATGCACCTAAGTTTTCTGAAATTTCGTGATGCCAAAGGAATTGCCATAAGCATAGTAATATAACGGTGAAAATCAGTCCGAATCCGAGTATGTTACGCATCATGCTGTGGTCGATAATGTGGCTTTTAGGGTTGCGAGGTTTGTCGTTCATTACTCTGTTGTCGGCAGGTAAAGAAGAGAGAGCCATAGCTGCAAAAGTATCCATTATGAGGTTAACCCACAGCATTTGAGTAACAGTAAGAGGCGAGTCGATGCCGAGTGAAGCCCCTATCATCACTATTAAGCAGGCGGATACATTTATCGTCATTTGGAAGAGGATAAACCTACGGATATTGACGTATAAAGAGCGACCCCATAGTATTGCTTTGTTGATGCTGGAGAATGAGTTGTCGAGGACAGTTATTGCACTTGCCTCTTTAGCACGGGCAGTACCATCGCCCATAGATAGTCCGATTTGAGCTTTACTGAGGGCAGGGGCGTCATTAGTACCGTCTCCGGTAACGGCAACTACCTCTCCCGCTTCTTGTAATAGCATTACAAGGCGTGCTTTGTCATCGGGGCGAGCTCGAGACAGTATACAGAATTCCGGATTACGTACAAGTGCGAGAGCATCGTCGTGACTCATCTCTGCAAACTCCGGTCCCGTAACCTTTTGTGGTTCTTCGTTAGGCTCAAGGAGTCCTATTTGGCGACCAATCTCATTGGCGGTACCGGGTGTGTCGCCGGTAACGATGATAACGCGTACTCCGGCATGATTCCGACAAGTGTCAATAGCCTCTATAACGTCATCCCTTATCGGGTCGGCTATGCCTACCACTCCAAGAAAGGTGAGTTGCGATCCTTCTTTATCCATATCTTGGTAAGCAAAACCAAGTGTGCGGAATGCTCGATGCTGGTATGATGCCAATTCGTCTTCAATCTCTTTGATAGGTATTCCTCCAGCCATCACATCGCACATCTTCATCAGTAATTCAGGAGCCCCTTTTACAAAGCGTAGTGTGCGACCATTCTCCATTTTCACCGTAGATTCCATATATTTTCTTTCGGTGGAAAAAGGCACTTGACTTATGATGACGGATTGTTTACGAAGAGTGTAATAATCTATATCTTGATTTTTTAGCCAAATTAACATAGCGCCTTCCGTAGGATTGCCTATTGCCATAGTTTTTCCATTCTTGTCGGTAGTCAGCTCGGCAGAGGAGTTTATTGCCATGTTCTGTTTGATAAGCAATTCATTATCTTCATTACCGCAGAATTTAGTAGTCACCACCGTCATCTCATTTTTTGTGAGAGTGCCTGTTTTGTCAGTGCAGATAACAGTGGCTGCACCCATTGTTTCGCAAGCATGGAGTTTGCGTACGAGGTTGTTTTCTTTCATCATACGTCGCATACTCATGGCGAGGCTGAGAGTGACGCTCATCGGTAGCCCTTCCGGTACGGCAACAACGATAAGTGTAACGGCTATCATTATGGAGTTCAGTACGTATTCTATTATCTCCAATACGCTTGTATTGTTGGCGTTATTGCCATCGAAATAGAAAAAGAAGGTGAGTCTGCCAAGAAGAATGATGACTGCAATTATAAGGCTGACCTTAGAAATAAAGTCTGCCAAACTATTCAATTGACGGTTTAGAGGCGTTACTACTTTCGAGCCTTCGCGCTCAAGGGCAAAGCCTTTGGCTTCTACAGTTTCCGTTCCTACTGCTGTGACGCGATAGAGGGCAGTGCCTTCTATTACAATGGAGCTTCGAAGCAGGAAGTTAGTAGGGTAAGTAGCGTCTTTTTTAAAGTCGGCTTCGCATTCCGATTTTTTTACGTGAGGTTCACCTGTGAAGTTCGATTCATCAACTCTTAAACTGTTAGAATCTAATAAAATACCATCGGCAGGAATTTCGTCTCCGCTTTCGAGTTTTACAATGTCGCCAACCACTACATCTTGTCGCTTGATATTGTACATGTGGGGCTCGCCATCGCTTTTACTTCGACGGAATACTTTTACTGGGGCATCATCTTTTACTTTGTTGAGGATGTCGAACTCTTTGCCGGCTTTTACTTCGAAAATAAAACCGACACCTGTTGCCAGTAATAAGGCTACTAATACTCCAATAGGCTCGAAAAGAACGTCATAAGAGCGACCTTGAAAAATGAGTTCGTATATCGATACGCACACTGAGAGGCAAAATACTACAAGAAGTACGATAATGATAGGGTCTTTGAACTTCTCAAGATATGCCTTCCAAAGAGGTTCTTTCTTTGGTGGCGGTATGATATTTTGCCCTTTCCCTTGTATTACTTCGTCACTATCAACGAGTAATCCTTTGTTGAGTATATCTTGTTTCATATTTTTTAATTTTAACGGTGCAAAGGTATCCATTTCCTTTAAAACAAAAAAGTAAAATCCAAACCTTTGGATTTTACTTTAATTTTTTCCATAATTCCGATTCCGTTAACGGAGTGTAATTTTCTTTTCCTCGCTTTTTAAATAGGGAGAGCTCCGCTTTTATATAATAGTTTTTATATGTTGAATCGTATAATATTTTGAAGTCATCACAACATTCTCCCTCTTCGAGCGACGTCAATGCCGAGTTGACGTAGTTTTTCAAGCTGGCGCGATGCTTTATTATCTGTTTTATATATTCTAAAAAACTATTCAAATAAATATCTTTTGTAGAGAGTGTGGAGTAGATTATTATTAAATTGTAAACTAAGGTAGAAACATTGCTGACGTGTAATCTTAAATCGTTTACGAGTGCATTTAAATCAAAGGTTCCGTTGCTGCAATATTTGTCGCAATCTATCTTTTCTAAAAAGGTGAGAGCATCGTTGAATAATTGAGATGTTATACCTAACTTGCCGTATTTGAGTAATAACAAATAGAATGTGCACGACTGTGGATACGACTTCATTACAATCTTCTCGCTATTGATATTCTTAAAATAAAGTTGAAAATTGTTGTCCACCTCAATAATTCCAAGCATTTGGCTCTTTTCGCTGAGATATTCGTAAAGCACTTTATAATATCCATCGACAGAGATAAACAAGTCCGGCTTTATCAGCAAAGAAAGAAAATCATTAATACGTTGTTTAGGGTTTTGATCTAAGGAGATAATCAAGAAATCCGAATTACAGTAGAGATTTCCGAAATCATTCAATAGATCTCCGGATTTTACTTTTAATATAAGGAAAGCATTCGGCTTTATTTGGTCCGGTACTATTTTGTAATGTAGTAGCAGTGTGTGGTAAAACGAAGTTTGGTTAATTTCTTTTAGGTTGAGGAAAGCGTCTTTTGCGTTCAATCTTTTGTCGAGAGGAGTAATGAATTGCAATGAGTGCTTTAGAGCCAAAGAATTTTTGTTGTTTTCCTCTACTCTGGTCCAAAACGATTCTATCTTCTTTATTTCTGCCGGGAGATAAAAAAGATTAATACCAATTTTCTCCAATTTATTTTCGAGAGATAAGAGTTCGAATTCGTTATCGAAAAAAACGTGGCACTGTGTGTCATACTCTTTTTCTACAAAAGCCAATTGGTTTTGACTGCAATCGGAATTTGCATCATTGATAGAGATGATGTTAACCCAATCGGAGTACTGAGGCAGAATCGACATTTTCAGAGCTGTAAGCAGTATGTTTTCCCTTATATCTATATCATTATCTACACATACAATTTTTTCAAAAGCTTCAATAATTCGGTAAATGATGTCGGCATCTAACAGTTTCAATACATCAACGGCTTGAGAAAGAGAGATATAATGAATCATTTCGATGTCGTCGACTTGTATGTTGCACTCTTTTTCGAGATAAGTGAGCACACCAACCTCGTTGCAATGAAAATGGTTGTCGATTTTTACCAGTTCCATTGCAATTTTCAAGAAGGCACGCTTTTGAATTAAAGTAAAATTTATGTCGGATAATTTCATAATAAAATGCGTTATGAACCGAAGCTCATAACGCAATTATAGTTTTTATTTAATCATATCAATTATACAATCGAGAGCTTCGTCAATACCGTTAGGGTATTTACCGCCGGCAGTAGCCATAAAAGCTTGACCACCACCACCGCCTTGGATGAATTTAGCGGCTTTGCGCACCATATTGCCGGCATTGAATCCTGCATCTATCATCGGTTGGCTGATAAAGATGGTAAGAGATGGTTTGCCCTCATAAACGTTACCGATAACAAATAAGAATTTGACGTCGGCAAATTTACCGCGGAAGAAAGGAATAATATTCTTGTAAGTGTCAGGGTCTTCATTTCCGGTAAAGCGAATTACTTTAACGCCGTTGATATCTTCTGCGCGCTCGAGCATGGAGTTGCGAAGTTGCAATGCACGCTCTTGCATAAAGTCCTCGATGCGTTTGCGAAGAGAAGCACTTTCGTCCATACTCTTCTTTATAGCTGAAATGACGTCAGGTGTGTTATTAAATAGTTCTTTAACAGAAGCTTGCATGTCTTGTAGATTTTCCACAAAGAGCTCTGCCGAGAAAGCAGTGACAGCTTCGATACGGCGTATGCCGGCAGCGATAGAGCTTTCGGATACTATTTTGAAAAGACCTATTGAGCCGGTGGCTTTTGCGTGAGTACCTCCGCAGAGTTCTACAGATTTTCCGTAGCGAATGACGCGTACAAAGTCGCCGTATTTTTCGCCGAAAAGAGCCATTGCACCCATGTTTTTAGCCTCAGCGATAGGCACGTTTCTACTCTCGTCGAGAGTGATGTTTTCTCTAATCAGTTTGTTTACTTCGCGCTCTATTTGTCGAATTTCTTCGGGTGTAAGCTTCTGGTAGTGAGAGAAGTCGAAACGTAAGGTTTCCGGGCTAACATAAGAGCCTTTTTGCTCTACGTGGGTACCGAGCATATTTCTGAGAACCATATGCAGTAAGTGAGTGGCGGTGTGATTGGCTTCTGTGGCTCTACGCTTTTCTATATTTACTTTTGCAAGGAATGTGGCATTTAAATCTTTCGGCAATTCATTGGCAATATGTACAGGAAGGTTGTTTTCTTTCTTTGTGTCAATGATGTCGATGCTGTCGCCCACTTCCGAAATGAGCCATCCTTTATCTCCTACCTGACCACCCATCTCTGCGTAGAAAGGGGTTTTAGAAAGTACGATTTGATAGTATACTTTTCCTTTTTGAGCCAGTTTGCGATATCTTAATATATGTGTTTCTATTTGCAGTTCATCGTAACCTACAAATTGAGTGTCGTCTTCCGAAAGCACTACCCAATCGCCCGTTTCTACCGAAGCGGCATTGCGTGCGCGGTCTTTTTGTTTTTTCATTTCGGTATTGAAGTCGTCGGCATTTACGGTGAGTCCGTTTTCTTTCAGAATCAATTCAGTAAGGTCGAAAGGGAAACCGTAAGTGTCGTAAAGAACGAAAGCATCAACACCGGAAATCTCTTTTGCATTGATAGCTTTAGCATCCGCCATCACTTTGTCGAGCAGACGAATGCCGGTATCGAGGGTGCGTAAGAAAGAGTCTTCTTCTTCTTTTACTACTTTGATAATCAAAGTCTCTTGTTTGCCAAGTTCGGGATAAGCCTCTCCCATATTTTGTATGAGAGCAGGTATGAGTTTATAAAGGAAAGCCTCTTTTTGACCGAGGAAAGTGTAGCCGTAGCGAACAGCACGGCGAAGGATACGGCGGATTACATAGCCGGCTTTTGCATTAGAAGGCAGTTGACCATCGGTAATGGCAAAGGCAATAGTACGGATATGGTCGGCTATAACGCGCATTGCTACATCAATTTTTGAATCAACGCCATATTGGCAGGAGCAAATCTTGCCAACTTCTGATATAAGAGGGGTGAAGACGTCGGTGTCGTAGTTGGATTTTTTGCCTTGTACTGCCATGCAGAGGCGTTCAAAGCCCATACCGGTGTCGATAACTTTATTTGGGAGTGGCTCTAATGTTCCATCGGCTTTGCGATTGTATTGCATGAAAACGTTGTTCCATATTTCAATAACCTGAGGGTTATCGCCATTTACCAATGTTTTGCCATCTATTTTAGCGCGTTCTTCATCAGAGCGTAAGTCGATATGTATTTCAGAGCAAGGGCCGCAAGGACCGGTATCGCCCATTTCCCAAAAGTTGTCGTGTTTATTGCCGTTTATGATACGGTTTTTATCTATGTGCTGTTCCCATATTTCAGCAGCTTCGTTATCTCTTTCAAGGCCTTCGGCAGGAGCACCTTCAAAAATGGTTACATATAGGCGGTTTTTGTCGAGTTTAAGCACTTCGGTGAGGTATTCCCAAGCCCAGGCAATAGCCTCTTTTTTAAAATAATCGCCGAAACTCCAGTTGCCCAGCATTTCAAACATTGTATGGTGGTAAGTGTCGTGACCAACCTCTTCAAGGTCGTTATGTTTTCCACTGACACGTAAGCATTTCTGAGCGTCTGCTACGCGAGGATATTTAATAGGGTCGTTACCTAAAATAATGTTTTTGAACTGATTCATTCCTGCATTGGTGAACATCAAAGTAGGGTCGTCTTTTATCACCATTGGAGCAGAAGGAACGATTTGGTGCCCTTTAGATTTGAAAAAATCTAAAAAAGATTGTCGTATTTCTTTTGAAGTCATCTTAATATTTTATTTCATTTCGTTTCAACTTGCAAAGTTAGTCATTTTTGTAAAAACTAACAATACATTGGATTATTTTTTATTCCTTGCTTTCAAAAAGAAGACATTGAATATTCATATTGATTATTTTGTGTTGTTTACAGATCTTGATAATTAGGAAGTAGGGTAGAAGATGAAATTGTCGCACTATTGATAACAAGGGTGTTGACTTTTTTATTGATAATGCGCTTAATGCAATCTTATTTATGCTGTTATAATATTGATGTCAGCTTTAGAACTTTTGCACAAAGAGATAGAATAATGAGACTAATTTTTTAAGCAAAAAGTCATCAAAATCTTCCGATACGCCCCATTATGGGAACTTGCCCAATGGATGGTGTTTTTCAACTTTGGGTGAGGTGTTTACACTTCAAGCAGGGAAAAACATAACAACAAAAGATATTAAAGATACCGCTACAGAATTACATCCTTATAAATGTTATGGTGGCAATGGCGTAAGGGGATTTGTTGCACTGTATAACAGAGAAGGAAATTTTCCAATCATCGGAAGACAAGGAGCACTTTGTGGTAACATCAATATTGCTAAAGAAAAATTTTATGCAACAGAACATGCTGTTGTTGTAGAAAGATATTGTGATGTAGATTTAATGTGGGCATATTATATGCTGACTGCATTAAACTTAAATCAATATGCCACTGCAACTGCTCAACCTGGACTTTCTGTCACTGTTATCAATGATGTTTGTATTTCGTTACCTCCACGAAAAGAGCAAGAGAGAATATCAAAAGAGATAGAACACTTGTTTGCTTTGCTTGACCAAATAGAGCAAGGCAAAGTCGATTTACAGACCACCATTAAACTAACAAAAATCAAGATTCTCGACCTCGCCATACATGGTAAACTTGTACCACAAGACCCAACAGATGAGCCAGCTATAGAGCTCTTGAAGCGTATAAACCCCAAGTTTACTCCTTGTGATAACGAGCATTATCCGCAGTTGCCTGCCGGATGGTGCATTGCTCCTATGAAATTGTTATGTTCATTAGAAGATGGACGTAAAGAAGAAAACATTGAAAGATTTAACATTGATGTCAAATTTCTTCGAGGAGAGCGAGAAGCCAAAACAATTAATAATGGAAGATATATTGTAGCAAACAGTCTTTTAATTTTAGTCGATGGAGAAAACTCTGGAGAGGTTTTTCGTACTCCAATAGATGGTTATCAAGGTAGTACTTTCAAACGTCTTGTAATTAACGAGAATATGTGTGAAGAATACTTGTTATACGTAATTTCTTCTCATAGAAAAGCGTTACGAGAGAATAAAGTCGGTTCAGCTATTCCACACTTGAATAAAAAACTATTCAAAGGAATAGAAGTGACAATACCTCCTGTAAATGAGCAGCGAAGAATAGTTAAATCTATAAAAACGCTATTTAATTACATCGACAATATCGCAGAGAATTTATAAACTCTCTGTGATATTGTCAAGCACTTTATTTAAGTTCTCAACGGCAGAAATAATTTTCTGTTGTTCCTGCTTTGGCGGAATTGGTATTTGTATTTTTGAATATTCAGAAATCCAATATCGTTTATGTGTTTTTCCTACAAGTCGAGTTATACTCATGAACATTGCTACATACTTCGGCAAAATTTCATCTTTAACTTTTAGAATCTTCATTGCCGAAGATTTTACCTTAAATGGAAAATCAACATATTTTGAATCCGTAGTAAAGTCATCAAAAATAATGCACGGCAAATTAGAATAAATCCCATTAGTTTCGTTTGTGCGTCCTATTATGAAAGACTTTCCGGCTGTTAATACAGGCGTGGCAAAAGTATCTTTGTACTCCGTTGAAGATACGATGTATAGTGTAGGTTGTACATAATCTACGATGTCTTCAAGTTTGCACAATACCCAATTTTCAGGCAACTGCGGATAATGCTCGATACGTTGTTATAATTTCAAAAATCAGTCTAATTACCGTATTCACTAAATCAAACGAATATGGTAAATAAATTTCAAGACTTTCTCACGAGAACAAACCTTTCACCTAACACGGTTCGTTCTTATGTGTGGACGGTAAATTATTACCTCACACATTATGGCTCGTTTACGAAGAAAAACCTATTGTCTTACAAAGGTTTTTTGGTAGAGCAATTCAAGCCACAGACTGTAAACTTACGTCTGCAAGCTATCAACAAGTACCTGGAATGCACCAAACAAGACAAGCTAAAAGTAAAGTTTGTAAAGGTGCAACAGAAAAACTTCATCGAAAATGTAATCAGCGATGCTGATTACAAGTTTCTAAAGGCTCAACTAAAAGCCGACGGCTATGATGAATGGTATTTTATCGTGTGGTTTATGGCAGCCACAGGAGCACGAGTAAGCGAGTTGCTACACATCAAAGCGGAACACGTTAAAGTCGGTTATCTCGACCTTTATAGCAAAGGTGGGAAAATACGCCGACTTTATATCCCCAAAAACCTACGAACAGAGGCAAAAGAATGGCTTTCAAAGAAAGGAATTAGCAGTGGTTATCTGTTTCTTAACCGATTCGGTCAGGTTATTACTACACGAGGTATTGCTCAACAACTGAAACACTTTGCCGATAAATATGGGCTTAAAAGAGAAGTGGTTTATCCGCACTCCTTCCGCCATCGTTTTGCAAAGAACTTTCTCGACCGCTTCAACGACATTGCCTTGCTCGCTGACCTTATGGGTCATGAGAGCATAGAAACTACTCGCATTTACTTGCGCAGAACCGCAAGTGAACAACAAAAAATCGTTGATAAGGTTGTGAACTGGTAACACAGATTTCTCACTGCAAGCGTCATCATGCTTGCAGTGAGTTTTCGATAGCATCAAGTTGAGCAAATAATTCTTCAATCTTTGCTACGATGCGATGTTGCTCTGCAAGAGGTGGCAAAGGGAATAATTCATTTTTTATAATATCACCCGATATTGCCTTAAATGTAGAGCCAGTACTCTTTTGTTCAAATTGTTGTTGGTAAGTAGTTAAACAATGAAATGCAAAACCCAAATTAACACATTTACTTGGTAACAATGCACATAATCCTCTACCAATACAAATTTGACGAGTATTTATATTCAAAACGCCTACTGGAGCACGAACACAAATTAATAACGAGTTTGCATCCGCTATTTTTGTTGGGCTATTTGTTAATATCTTTGATTGTCCAAGAAATTTATCAGTGAAACATATTTTACCTTGGTGAAATTCCATTCCATCATTTTGATTTATGCTTGTACCTGCAGGTGATTGACCCATGCAAATTTGGAATAAATCTCTTATTCTGCATATACACCATCCATTAGGTAAATTCCCATAATGCTCGTTATCACAAGGAGTAAACTTGGGGTTTATACGCTTCAAGAGCTCTATAGCTGGCTCATCTGTTGGGTCTTGTGGTACAAGTTTACCATGGATGGCGAGGTCGAGAATTTTAGACTTGGCTTGTGATATTAAATTCTGCAAATCGCCCTTGGCATCTTCCAGAATGTTAATCAAAGTAAACCATTGCTCTATAACAGAAACTATACGCTTTTGCTCTTCTCTTGGAGGTATAGGAAATAGAAACGTTTCTATTTGCCCCTTTGTAATAGAAGGAGAATTATCACCTTTGATAAAATTGTTTAATCCATCAACAACATAATTTGAAAGCATCTGGTAATAGCAAAATTTGGGTAACAAACAGTTTTTTGTATGACATACAAAAAAACCAGTTGAAGCAATGCAATTATTTTCCAACACTATGGCAATGTTACGTAAGTATGGACGAACCATAGAAAATAAAACACATCCTTTTTCTGTATATCTACTAGCACGACTTGGTGCTTGATTTGTGTTGATTACTTTGACAGCAGTAATTATATTTCTTTTGTTATCAATGGCGTCAATGTCTATATAATTGAATGTTTCCCCAGTTGGAAAAGCCGTTTTCATTGGTTTGAATATGTCTAATCCCATTGCCCACATCCATCCCTTAGGCACTTCAAACGGCACATTCTCATAATGGGGCGTATCGGAAGTAGCCGACTTCTTGGAACGCTTGATTTTGCCTTCGGCTATCAGACGTTCTTTCTCGGCACGAATGCGTTCCAACAATACAGATGCTGGTTCATCGTTCGGATCTTGTGGCACGAGCTTACCACGTATGGCAAGGTCGAGTATCTTTTGGCGTAATTTCTTCGTATCCATTCTTAATTCTCTTTGCTTTCTTTATACTGCACTTCATGCGAATCTCGTCGCAACTCGGGAAAATCCAAGAAATCTTTCTTTTCCTCTCGCTGCTCCTCGAATTCCAAAATCCATTGTTTTACCTTCGACTGTAGAAGGGTTTTATCTGGAATGCATAGTTCGTATGATGTGGCATAAACATTTGCATCTTCTGGTAATGTTAATTCTACAAGGGCATCGTCTTTGTCTTTGCATAGGAGAATACCGATAGTTGGCTTTTCAAAAGCCTCCTTTACATGCCGGTCATAGTAATTGACATACATTTGCATCTGACCGAGGTCTTGGTGCGACAGTTCATCTGCTTTCAAATCCACGAGGACATAGCACTGAAGCAGGCGGTTATACAACACCAAGTCCACATAGAAGTGCTTCTCGTTAAATGTAAATTTTTTCTGCCTTGCCTCAAACAAAAAGCCCTTTCCCATTTCAAGCAGGAAATTTTGCAATTTGCTAATAATAGCAGATTCGAGGTTTGACTCACTGAAACTGCTATCACGTTGCAGTCCAAGGAACTCTAACGTAATAGGATCTTTAATTATATCGCTTGGCTTTTCTATTGTATGTCCCTCTTGTGATAGACGCAAAACCTCCTTGGGGTCTCGACTCAGAGCCAGACGTTCATAGAGGCTTGCCCCATATTCACGTTTCAACTGACGTACGCTCCAATCTTGTTTTTGGCATTCAATCTCATAGAAACGACGCTCATCATCATTCTTGATACGCATAAGTACCAGATAATGAGACCAGGAGAGAGTAAAGGTCGGATTGTTCTCATATTTCCGAGACATCGTTTCGGAAATCTCTGGAGAATTGGGTAAACACTGTTTATCCTTTTTGTCTTGAAAAGGATCCACATTGTAGACCAAATTCATTTTTTTATCTTCTTCTGATTGGGTCCACATTGTAGACCCAATTATATTGTCCTTATATGTCAAATAGAAAAAGCGACACTTTTTTAAGGTTTCAACAGACCACCCTTCACCATATTTGTCTGTTAATCTGACTGATAGATTTTTCAACACAGCCTTGCCATACTGAGCTCGTTGCTCTCCTTGTTGTTCGTCTTCAACAATATATTGTCCAATATAATAATAGGTATAAACCATTGTTGTGTCAATGGTTGTTTTAACCCTTTTGTGAGCAAGGTCAATAAGTGTGGAAATACGCTCAAACAGGGTATCTTCTCTTTTCTGCAATTCATTCATGCTTAATCTTCTTTGATATTAGCCATTAATTCTTGCAGTTTTGTAACAGCCTTGCTTATGTTGTCACTTTTTTGCTGAATGGTGTTCATTAACTCAGCTAAGGTCATGTCATCATCATTGGTCTGTTTAATCCAAGTAATGTCAAGGCTAGTTTTGTCACGCTTTAGCAATTCTGAAACAGGGTATTTGCGCCAACGACCATTAGGATTGTTTTCGCAATACGTTTCCTTGCGTTGCGTTATATCTTTAGCTTGGTAGCAGGCTACAAAGTCGTCAAGATGGTTACGCATCATAGGTTTTGTGGCTAATGTATGTTTGATGCCGGTACGGTAATCGTAAAACCAAACATCTTTTGTAGATTCGCCTTTTTTAAAAAAAAGTACATTTGCTTTTACTCCTTGTGCATAAAAAATACCAGTAGGTAGGCGAAGAATAGTATGAAGGTTAAAATTTTTCAAGAGTTCCTTGCGGATGGTTTCGCCGGCTCCACCTTCAAAGAGGACATTGTCTGGTAATACAACAGCTGCTCTACCGCCATTTTTGAGCATAACCATGATGTGCTGAAGGAAATTGAGCTGGTTATTCTTTGTATCGACATAGAAGTCGGGACGGTCAATTTCCACACTACCAGCCGGACGTGTACCAAAAGGAGGATTTGCTAAAATGACATTGACTAAAATCTGTGGTTGCTTCTCTAGTGAATCTTGACAGAGTATCGGACTTCGGTCTGTACCGATACCATGGAGGTATAGATTCATTGAAGCCAGTGTTACTACAAGTGCGGTATTGTCGAAACCATGTAAAGCTTTGTTGCGCAAGAAATCGCGTTTGGCTTTGTCTTGCGATTGGTTTTTCATATAATCGTAGGCAGATAGAAGAAATCCCCCTGTTCCACAGGCCGGGTCGCAAACCGTTTCGCCAATTTGAGGACGAGTTACATCAACCATTGCTTGAATAAGTGATCGTGGCGTGAAGTACTGTCCAGCTCCACTCTTCTTGTCTTGTCCGTTCTTTTCAAGAATGCTTTCATAAATGGCACCTTTGACATCTCCATCCATTATCAGCCATTGCTCTTCATCAATCAACGTTATAACCTTGCGAAGATAAACCGGTTTGTCAATCTTATTCTGAGCTTTCACGAAAATAGTTCCGATGAGATTTTCCTCTTCGGATAGTTTCTTGAGTGTCTCTTCGTATTGGCTGATAAGATCAAGGCCATCCAGTTCAACAAGGTCTTTCCAACGATAACCTTCCGGAATGGCAGAATCTTCGCCAAATGTCTCTACATTTTCATCATCCATTTTCAGGAATAGGAGATAGGTAAGCTGTGTTATGTAATCTGTGAAACCGATGCCTTGTCCCGAGAGGGTGGTGGCCAGCGTCCACACTTTCTTTGTAAGTGATGTCTCTTTATTTGTTGCCATATCTATGTTTATGCAGTTTTTCTATACAATAAGAATTTTGACAAAGAAGCAAGGGCTTCATCAGCCAAAGTCTTCCCGCCAAAGGCATTTATTAGTTGTGCTGCTCGAGTTTTGTCATCGTCAATAATGTCTTTGATGGTGCAAGCGCCATTAGAAGCGATGTAATCTACGATTTGCCTAATGATGGTTATCTGTGATTCCGTTACTGTGCGTTGCACTTGTCCATACCAAAGGTTGAAACGCTGTTGTGCCGAAGGGTATAGACTTTCTAATGTTTCAATTTGATGATTAGCAAAACGAACCAACTGGATGATATTTGTGAGAGCTTCCTTCTCCTCTTTGGTACTATGTTTCTTGACGGATTGCGGATTGACAATCGTGTAGCAGTTCCATAGACGTGAAGTGTTAAACTTGTTATTTGCAAGTTTCAACTTGTTCTCTAGGTCTCTCAGCATTGTGTATGTTAATGGCTCTCCATCGTTATTGTAAATTATGCGTAAAGCTTCTATCTCGTCTTTATGCTCGTCGCAATATTTTTCAAAAGAAGATGTTACATCCTTAGCTTCCTCCTCGGAAAAACCTTTAGAGATAAGATTGTCTTCACCAGGCATTAATGTCTCAATGAATCCGGCAGCAAGAATGAGTAGGTATTGTCGTGCCTCTGGATGGTGTGTTAATGGTGCTACAAGTGCTTTCCGCTCTAGATTTGGCTCATCAATGCTTACGTATGGAGGTAGTTCGTTTTTCTCTAATGCATCAAAGATGACAGCAGAAATTTCTTGCATTCCAATATATGCTAACTTTCGAAATTCTTCTCGTTGCTTATCAGTACATTTATGGTTGATGCGTGCAAGCCTTGCAGCTATCAAGCGCAGATAGTCATCGTTGACGTTCCCATGAGTCAGCAGTTCCAGCAGTCGTTTGAGCGTAATTGTCTGAACAGGCTCACTATCGTTTGGACTTGCTGTTGTTTTTGGACTTTCTGTGATACCGACAGCATCTACAAGGAAAAAGAAATCTTTGCTAAAAGCATTTGGAGTAACGTTGCGTAACTGTTCATCACCGATTGTGCGCACACCACGACCTTTCATTTGGATATATAGTGGTTCGGAAGCAACATCGCGCATGAATATCAGCACTTCAAGTGGCTTAACGTCTGTACCTGTTGCCACAAGTGTACAAGTGACGGCTATGCGGAACTCTTTGTCATTACGGAACTGTCGTATTAACTCGTTACTATCACCAGATGAGTAAGTTATCTTTTGCACAAACTTGTCATCTGCCCTACCAAATACCTCTTTTGCAATATGTACGATATTATTGGCATGAACTTCGTTTAGTGCAAAGATAAGGGTCTTAGGTAGATAGTCCATATTCGGTTCACGTTTAGGGTCGGTGAACATTTCCGTATAAACGGCATCGCGGTATGTTTTTAGTACTAGTTTGATTTGTGCCGGGTTGATTATACTGCGGTTCAACTCTTCCTTGGTGTAGTTTTTTGTCTCCTCGTTGCGAACCATTTCTATCTTTCCTGTGTATCGCGTTTCTCGTTTCACTTTGTCGCCTTTCAAAATAGCGCCACCATTTTCTGTTGCTTCTGTTTTGATGCGATAGATACGAGCATCAACATTTACACCATCAATAATGGATTGTTCGAGTGTATAGTTAACAACAATATTGTTATTAAAGAATGCTTTTGTTTCTGGTACAGGCGTTGCCGTCAAGCCGATAAGTTTTGCAGTGTTAAAGTATTCCAGTACTTTCTTCCAATTGCCATATATGGAACGGTGACATTCGTCAATGATTATCAAGTCAAAGAAATCTGGTGGTAGCACCATATTTTCAGTCAATTGTACTTCACCTGTAATTGTATTCTCATCGTCATCATTATCCACAATTTCCTGTCCGGTAAGGAGAGAGAACAAGCGTTGTATTGTGGAGATAACTACATTGCTGTCGGATGGAATCTTAGCTGATTTTATACGATTGACAGTAAAGATAGTATTGAAAGGATCTCCATTCTCCGTTAGGCGGAACATTCCGAATTCTCCTTCTGCTTGTTTGCCGAGATTGTTACGGTCAACAAGAAAGAGAATGCGCTTCATTGGAGTGTATGCCAATAAGCGATAAGCCGCCAAACAAGCTGTATAAGTTTTACCTGCTCCGGTAGCTAATACAATTAAAGCTTTGTTCTGTCCGACACGGAAACTATTTTCTAATTCTGTAATAGCTTCATATTGGCAATCGCGTAATCCCTTCGTTTTTAATGTGGGCAATCCTGCATAAAAATCCTTAATTCCCAGCATTTTGACTATTTCTTTTGGAGTGTAAATGCGATTTAACTCTATTAGATCTCCATCTTTGTTGCGAAAGTCTCTGAAAAAAGTTTTTTCTCCATTGGATTGGTATATGATTGGTAATGGGCGAGAATAGGCTTTGTAATAGTTTGGCACTCCACGCACATATATGGCAGCTTGTTCGCTAACATTATTAGAAGCGACATCTACTTCTTTTCGCTTTGCTTCAAGTATGCCAACGGCAATACCATTAATAAACAAGAAGTAGTCGGCTTCTTTGTTTCCTTCAAGCAACCCTTCTCGAATAGCAACAGCGGTTAAGGTGGGGGAATAGAAATCTCGATCCACCACTTTCCAACCAGCGTCTTCAAACATCTGGTCTATTTTGATTCTTGCTTTTTCCTCTGGTGTCATATGCGTAGTGCATAATATGAATTATCGGAAGTTTAAATTGCAAAGTTAGTAAATTATCCTTAAATACGATTTAATTTTTAGTGGAAAAGATGTATACTAACTTATTTTAAGTGGAAGATTCTTGTTTATTAAGTTGTTTTAATATTTATTTAAATCATTAACTTCCTTTCTAAAATATTGGGTTGAAAATAAATTAATAATTTGAAAACAAGCAAGATAATATTAAATTGTATGTTCGATTGGTAGTAGGGTGGCTTTTATTCGTTTTGTGGGTTTAAAAAATAATTATATATTTGTATTTTGATATAAAGGCTTTTGTGTGATATGATGAAGCCTTTTTTAGTGAATTTTTATACGTCTGTAAATGAATAAAATAGATATAATAGCAAACGTTTGTGGAGTGCCGTTAGCCGGTGTGCGTAATGTGTTGGATATGCTGGATGAGGGCGCTACTATCCCTTTTATTGCCAGATATAGGAAAGAACGTACCGGCGCATTAGACGAGGTGAAGATTGCAGAAATTCAACAAGAATTTAATCGCCTAACAGAGATTGAGAAAAGAAGACAATTTGTATTCGATACCATTACTGAAGCGGGTGTTATGACGGATGAGATTGCTGCCCGACTGCAGGATAATTGGTCGATAACGGATATTGAGGATATTTATCTGCCTTTTAAACAGAAAAAACGTACTAAGGCTACTATTGCCAAAGAAGCCGGATTAGAGCCTCTTGCCAAAATTATTATGAGTGGAAAAGGTGACGTTTTTTCGTTGGCAAAAAAATATATCAATGATAAAGTCGATTCAGAAAAAGCAGCCATTGATGGTGCAAAAGATATTATTGCAGAGTGGGTTAATGAGAGTAGCTCAGCAAGAAATACTATCCGTTCTCAATTCGAGAATTATGCCGTAATTTCATGTAAAGTGGTGAAAGGCAAAGAGGCTGAAGCCGATAATTACAGCAATTATTTTGATAAAGAATATCGATTGAGCCATTGTCCGTCGCATGCACTGCTTGCTATGAGACGTGGTGAAGAGGAGAAATTATTGAAGGTATCTATCGATGTTGATAAAGAAAAAGCTATAGCTCGCCTCGAGAAGATTTTTCTACGCCCTAATAATCTGCAAAATGAAGAAATTATATCAGATGCTATTTCGGATGCTTACAAACGACTTCTAAAACCTGCTATCGAAAATGAATTTGCCAATATAAGCAAGGAAAAAGCCGATGATGAGGCAATAAAAATTTTCTCATCTAATTTACGTCAATTATTGCTCTCTTCGCCTCTTGGACAGAAACGTACAATGGGTATTGACCCGGGTTTTCGTACGGGATGTAAAGTGGTTTGCTTGGATGCACAAGGCAATTTGCTACATAATGATACTATATACCCTCATCCGCCGAAAAATGAGCGTGCAATGGCTGCTAAAAAAATAACTACCCTTGTAGAGCAATATGATATAGAGGCTATTGCAATAGGAAATGGTACAGCAGGTAGAGAGACGGAAGAGTTCATTCAAAAACTTAGATTTAATAAAGATATACAAGCTTTTTCGGTAAGCGAAAGCGGTGCAAGTATCTATTCCGCATCGGCGGTGGCTCGAGAGGAATTTCCTGATTACGACGTCACCGTTCGTGGTGCAGTCTCTATCGGTCGCCGATTGATGGACCCGCTTGCGGAACTCGTGAAAATCGACCCCAAAAGCATTGGTGTTGGGCAGTATCAACACGATGTCAATCAATCCAAATTACAAAATGCACTCGACAGTACAGTGATGTCGTGCGTTAATGCCGTCGGTGTTGAGGTGAATAATGCTTCGAAACAGTTGCTTACTTATGTTTCCGGAATAGGACCTCAATTGGCAAAGAATATAGTGGATTTCCGAGCTGATAACGGTCCGTTTGCCAACCGTAAAGCATTGCTTAAAGTGCCTAAAATGGGACCAAAAACTTATGAGCAATGTGCAGGATTTCTCCGAGTGGCTAATTCCGATAATCCGCTTGATAATTCTGCCGTTCACCCCGAACGATATAAACTCGTCGAGAAAATGGCAAAAGATAATAATATCGAAGTAAAAGATTTAATCCGAAATAAAGCCGTTATACATAATATAAACCTTGAGGAGTATATCTCCGACTCTGTGGGTATGCCTACTTTGAAAGATATTGTGGCGGAACTTGAAAAGCCGGGTAGAGACCCTCGTGTTGGCGTTGAGCAATGGGGCTTCGACCCTAATATTAAAACTATTGAAGATCTTAAACCGAATATGATTGTAGACGGCATAGTAACTAACGTCACTCAATTCGGGGCTTTTGTTAATATAGGTATTAAAGAAAACGGGTTGCTACACGTATCTCAAATGAGTGAGAAAAAAGTGATTTCTCCTCTTGATATTGTTGCCGTTAATCAACATATAAAAGTTAAAATATTAGATGTAGATGCAAATCGTAAACGCATCTCTTTATCGTTGATTTTTTAAAAACTAAATAATTATATATCATGGAAATAAGAGATTATATCGACAAGAATTTTAATCGCTTTGTAGAAGAGTGGAATTCTTTAATCCGCATACAATCTATCTCGGCAAAGCCTGAGAATGCTGCGGAAATGGTGAAATGTGCAGAACGCTGGGTAGAATTACTCCTTGCTGCCGGTGCCGACTCTGCTAAGGTGATGAAAACCAAAGGTAACCCTATCGTTTTTGCTCAAAAAATGGTTAGCCCGGAGTTGCCTACAGTGCTCGTTTACTCGCATTATGATGTGATGCCTGCAGAGCCTTTCGAAGAGTGGAAGTCAAACCCTTTTGAGGCTGAAATTCGTGATAATCACCTCTTTGCTCGTGGTGCTGATGATGATAAAGGTCAAGCGATGGTACAAGTGAAAGCCTTTGAATATCTTGTGGCTCAAAAGGAGTTGAAATGTAATGTGAAATTTATTTTCGAAGGTGAAGAGGAAATCGGCTCTCCTTCGTTAGAGGATTTCTGTAAAGAGAATAAAGAGATGCTCAAGAGCGATATCATCCTTGTTTCCGACACCAGCATGATAGGAAAAGACACTCCTTCTATAACTACCGGTTTGCGTGGCCTCGCTTATTGGCAAATAGAGGTTACCGGTCCTAACCGCGATTTGCATTCAGGACATTTCGGTGGCGCCGTTGCAAACCCTATTAATACCCTTTGTAAAATGCTTGATACTGTGGTAGATGACAAAGGTAAGATAACTATACCGGGTTTCTATGATGATGTTGTGGAACTTACACCTGCCGAGCGTAAGATGATTGCCGATATTCCGTTTGATTTGGAGAAATATAAAGCAGCTATCAATGTGCGTGAGGTAGCAGGAGAAGAAGGTTATTCTACTCTCGAGCGTAATAGTTGTCGCCCGTCATTCGACATATGTGGTATTTGGGGCGGATATACCGGCGAGGGCTCAAAAACGGTGCTCCCTTCAAAAGCATACGCAAAAGTATCGTGCCGCCTTGTTGCCAATCAAGACCATCATAAGATTTCACAAGCTTTTGTTGATTATTTTAATAAGATAGCTCCGAAAAGTGTACGTGTAAACGTTACTCCTATGCATGGCGGACAGGGTTATCTTTGCCCTATAGATTTGCCGGCTTATAAGGCAGCAGAGGCAGGCTTTGAAATCGGTTTTGGTAAAAAACCTATTGCCGCTCGCCGTGGAGGTAGTATTCCTATTATCTCTACATTCGAACAGGTGCTCGGCGTTAAAACAATCTTGATGGGATTCGGACTCGAAAGTAATGCTATCCATTCCCCTAACGAGAATTTTGACTTAGACGTCTTTAAAAACGGTATTGTTTCTGTGGTGGAATTTTATCGTCATTACGGAAAATAATATTGTATTTCTATTAGGAATATATAAATATTATATCTAACTTTGCATGGTGAATGCTGAATGATACTCGTCATGTGCTGAAATACATCGAGTTATTCTGTATTCACTATGCTTTTTTGACGTTAGAAATAATAATTACCAATAAAAAAACCTCATTGATTATGAAAACAATTGTGTTAAAACGGATTATTCTGTTGTCGGCTATAGTAGCCTTTTCTTCTGTTTTTAATTTGATATTTGCCTCTCGAACGGAGTTTTTTATTCCTTCTACATCCGATTCTTTGCCAATTAGCATCTCGATTTCTACGCCACCCGATGGTGTGGAGGTGAAAGCCGTTGTGCAACTCGTACATGGTATGTGCGAGCATAAAGAGCGTTATTATCCTTTTATTGAATTTCTTAATAATCATGGCTATGTGTGTGTAATTCATGACCATCGAGGACATGGTGCTTCGGTGTTGACGTCACACGACCTTGGGTATTTTTATAGAGCAGGCTATAAAGGTATGATTGAAGATGTGCATATGGTGGGTGATGTGCTCCGTAAACAATATCCCGATGTGCCCTTTATTTTGCTAGGACACAGTATGGGTTCTATGGTCGTGCGTTCATTTGCCAAGCAGTATGATGATGCCATTGATGCTCTGATAGTTTGCGGTAGTCCCAGTTATAATGCTGGCTCATCTTTAGGAGAAAAATTGGCGTCGCGGTATGAAAAGAAATATGGCGACCATTATCGACCGGAGAAGATACAACAACTCTCTTTCGGCTCGTTTAACCGCAAATTTAAGTCGGAAAATTCACCTAATGCTTGGGTGTGCTCCGATAGTACAGTGGTAGCGAAATACGATGCCGATACATTATGTAATTTTATCTTTACTGCCAACGGTTTTGAAAATTTATTTGAGTTGATGCAGTATACTTATGACGAAAAAAACTGGAAGATGTCGAACAAGTTAATGCCTATATTATTCGTTTCCGGAGCAGATGACCCATGTATAGGTAGTAAAAATAAATTCAATAAGGCGGTGAATAAGATGAAAAAGGTAGGATATATTAATGTAACCTCGAAATTATATCCGAATATGCGCCATGAGATATTGAATGAAACCGAGAAGCAAAGAGTATGGGATGATATACTATTGAAGTTGGAAGAGTGGACTAAAAACAAATAGAATAGAGGGATAGAAACGATTATAAGAGTGGATTGAAAGAAAAGGCATTAAGGGAAAAAGGCAATAAAGGGCAAGAAAGTAAATATTGGGCAAGGAAAGGCAATAAAGGGCAAGAAAAAGAGAGAGTTAAAATCCAATAGCCTCGTGTACTTAAAGAGTTAAAATCCAATAGCCTCGTGAACTTAAAGAGTTAAAATCCAATAGACTCGTGAACTTAAAGAGTTCAAAGCTAATTGGCTCGTTAACAGAAATAATTAGGGTATAAAAAACAAAAGGGAGCCATTTCTCCCGAAATTACCTCCCCTCTGTAGTGCGTCCGGGATTCGAACCCGAGTTACCGGCGTGAGAGGCCGGCGTCCTAGACCACTAGACGAATGCACCATCATTTTATTTTGTCCCATCATTTCGACTGCAAAGGTACTCTATTTTTTTGGAATAAAAAAGCATTGTGGCAAATTTTTTATTTAAATAATGTTAATGTGCTGTTTTGCAGTCTGTTTTGTGCAGAAAATAATTCATTTCTCCTTTACTTTTGATGTAGAGAAGGGTGTGTAAATAGTATATTAAATCCGGAAAAAGAGAGTGGTTTGTTTGAAATTATTACTATCTATCTTTTTGATTATTAAAGTGTTTGGGGTGGGAGGTAAAATATTTTTCAAAAAACTGTATAAATGTAAAGAAAAAGTCGTAAATTTGCACGCTCAAAAGAGCAAGGAATTAATTATAAACCATTTTTTAGGAGGAAAGCCTTATAGCTAAGCAAGTATTAAAAAAAGATGAGAACCGCCATCGTATAAATCACGAAATACGAGGAGTAAAAGAGGTTCGTTTGGTAGGTGAGAATATAGAAACGAAAGTATGCTCATTCGAAGAAGCGATGCGCATTGCCGATGAGATGGAGTTGGATTTGGTAGAGATTTCACCTAATGCGGAGCCACCTGTGTGCCGAATAATTGATTATCAAAAATTCTTATATCAATTAAAGAAGCGTGAAAAGGAGATAAAGGCTAAGTCTGTAAAAATGGTTGTTAAGGAGATTCGTTTCGGGCCACAAACCGATGATCATGATTACAACTTTAAGTTAAAGCATGCCGAAGGATTTATTAAAGATGGATGTAAAGTAAAAGCTTACGTTTTCTTTAAAGGTCGCTCAATATTATTTAAAGAGCAAGGAGAGGAGTTACTCGCCCGCTTTGCCGCAGATTTGGATGAAATAGCTAAAGTGGATTCTAAGCCGGTGCTCGAAGGTAAACGTATGATTATCATGCTATCTCCAAAATCTACTAAGAAGTAAACATACTTATTTAATAATTAAATATTTTATCAGATGCCAAAAATTAAAACTAATTCCGGTGCCAAAAAGAGGTTTGCCCTTACCGGAACAGGAAAAATTAAACGTAAACACGCGTTTAAAAGTCATATCTTGACTAAAAAGACTCTTAAACAAAAACGTAACCTTACCCACACAGGTACAGTTGCTACAGTAGACCAAAAAAGTGTTAAGTCTCTTCTCGGTATGAGATAAGTAAAGACTTTTAAATCCAAGTGTTTAAATTTTTTTCTATTAGTGATTAACCGAATGTGAGCTTTTAAAGATTTCTAATGAGAAACGCTCCCATTCTAAAACAAATTAAATTATGCCAAGATCAGTAAATCACGTTGCTTCAAGAGCAAAACGTAAAAGAATTTTAAAGTTAACCCGTGGCTATTTTGGTGCTCGCCGTAATGTGTGGACCGTTGCCAAAAACACATGGGAAAAAGGTTTGCAATATGCTTATCGCGACCGTAAAAACAAAAAACGTAACTTCCGCGCATTGTGGATTCAACGTATTAATGCAGCAGCTCGCCTCGAGGGTATGTCTTACTCTCAATTGATGGGTGCCCTTCATAAAGCAGGTATCGCTATGAACCGTAAAGTGCTTGCCGACCTTGCTATGAACCACCCGGAAGCTTTCAAAGCTATTGTGGCTAAAGCAAAAAACAATTAATGTATTAAATTGTATTTTTACGATAAAAAGAAGGAGATGCACTCTTGCATTTCCTTCTTTTTTTGTTTCCCCATCTGTTTGAATGTTTCTTCTCTCGTTTTACGCTAAAAAATAATTTTATTCCGAAAATCCACTTTCCCCACTTTTTATGATATGTCTATATTATTATTAATTAGTGTGTCCGATTTTCTCACTTTTAAACAAATTGTGTATTTTCTATTTGTGTTAAATCGTTAGTAATCACCATATCATCTTAATTAAAGAAATTTTTCATTAATTTGTTTTCCTTCTGCCGTTATAGTGCGTTTTTTTTGTACCTTTGCGGGCATTAAAGATTTAATCAATTTAAAAAATACATTATTATTTATGAAGAGAATCAATCTATTCTATTGTGCTCTATTCTTAATGCTATTTTCGGTTTGTAGGATAAGTGCACAAACAGCAGTGTACCTTTTCGAGGATTTCGAGTCGGGTACTATGCCGACCGGTTGGTCGAACTCCGGTGGTAATGCAGCGTATGATTCATACCGCTGGAATGTAGCCCAAGGAGATAGCTATAACTATGCTTATAGCGGGGATTATTGCATGCGCTTTAATTCTAATTCCACTTCTTTGGGTACTACTAGTGTACTTACCTCCCCTTCTGTTTTAATTAGTTATTCTAATTCCGTAGTCTCTTTCTATGTGAGAAACGAGTATGGAGGTCCTCTTAAAGTCTATCTATCTACAGATAGCGGACGTACTTATCTGAGCAATCCGCTCGATACTAATTTAACCCAAATAATGGCGTGGCAAAAAAAGACTTACAGCCTTGATCAATATGTAGGTCAATCGGTTTGTGTCGTTTTCGTTTCCGAGAGTAATAATTCCGGAAATTTTAATGGTGGCTATCATGATATTGATGATTTCAAAATGTACGAAGTGCCGGCATGCCGAAAGGTGAAAGATATTCAATTGTTGGAAGCAACCACAGAGTCTTTGTCACTAATGTGGTCATTAGATGATGAAGGGTTGAATATTCCTTCGGAATTGATATTTGATTTTGTGGATGTTAGTAATGGTAATGACATAACTTATTTTATGCCTACCAATGATCAAACTTATGGTAGTGTTACGATGAACAATCTTACCCCGAGTACTATATATAAAGTGTCTGCTGTGGGTAATTGCTTTACAAATGGTAGGTCGGAGAGGAGCAACTATTACTTTTTTAAGACTGCTTGCGGCAAGGCTTATTTACCTGTAAAATACAATTTTGATGATTTAGACTCTTTGAATCAAATTTGTGTTGATGTGGTTTCTTACGATGAATCAAATATTTTAGATAGTACTATATATTATGGTGCGTCGGGTAAATCTATCCGCCTTACTTCTAACAATAGCAATACCGTATTGTTCGCATCAGATAAGATGGAGCATTATAATAATAGCATTTTAGCTGATTTCATGATAAGGGGCTCTCAAGCCAATATGCAGTATACTGTAGGATTGATAACTAATATCAACGATATAAGTACTTTTGAAGCTCTTTATAGTGGTACTATTTCTCAGTCTAATACATGGGAAAACAAGCATCTGTATCTTACTACTTCGCGATATAGCGTCTACAATACAAGACTTTGTATAATGCATAGTAGTGGTAATGATTATATAAACTTGGATAGCGTATTAGTTTCTTACGTGCCTTCATGTAAAAGACCCGATACTCTCGTTGTGAACAGTATCGATTCCGTTTCTGCAACGTTATCGTGGTACGACCGCGATACTCCTTCTCAGTATCAAGTGGAGTGTGTCAATACTAATGATAACACAGTTTCATATTTTATGGTAAATTCAAATCCGGGAATTGTTAACAATCTTACTCCTAATACTAATTACAGATTCCGAGTAAGAGCCATTTGTAATCAAGGTGATACTTCCGTGTGGAGTTGGCCGGTTTCTGCCACTACTTCTTGTGGATATACTCAATTGCCGTTGTTTGAAAACTTTACCGATTTGTCTGCTCTTCCTGAATGTTGGTCTACAACGCGTACTGCCACTTCCGGATGGACATATTCTGCAGGTTGGGAGATAGAAAATTATTACGGAATAGATAGTTATTGTATTAAGTCGCCTTCTTCTTCTGATGGCAACAGATACCTTTTGTCGCTCCCTGCTGTTTATATTCCTACTTCAAACAGTTATGAACTCGATTTTTGGTTCAAACGTTTAGAAGGTTCTAAAGAGGGCGATTGTGTACGTATTTATGTAAATGATAAGCCTTCTTTAGATGGCGCTACTTTTATCGATTCCGTACACCATTATACAAATAATTATCCTGTAGAAACCGGAGGAGAGAAGTATTATGAATACTACTTCACCATCCCAATGAGTGGTACCGTTTA